>Ga0137415_10000745_pt1 | contig 31777 bp, 32 predicted proteins | sample CZODoug3_1_1_16f_FD_183082 | JGI IMG/M metagenome (GOLD analysis project Ga0137415, IMG submission 183082) | Vadose zone soil fungal communities from Angelo Coast Range Reserve, California, USA - CZODoug3_1_1_16fungal (Hybrid Assembly) | ecosystem: Environmental > Terrestrial > Soil > Vadose...
CGCGCAGAACATCGTGATCGGCGGCGCCGCCGGCGCGCTGCCGCCGGTGGTGGCCTGGGTCGCGGCGACCGGCTCGCTGTCGGTCGAGCCGCTGCTCTTGTTCCTCATCATCTTCTTCTGGACGCCGCCGCATTTCTGGGCGCTCGCGCTGTTCCGCTCCGACGATTACGCGCGCGCCGGCATACCGATGCTGCCGGTGGTCGCCGGGCCCGACGCGACGCGGCTGCAGATCCTGCTCTATACCATTGTGCTGGTCGCGGTCGCGGTGGCGCCCTGGCCGCTCGGCTATTTCGACGCCATCTATGGCCTGACGTCGCTGGTGCTCGGCGGCGGCATGATGGCCTGCGCGATCCACGTCTATCGCCGCCGCGAGCGGACGGAATCGCTTCGCGCCACGCGCAGGATGTTTGCTTTCTCCATCCTGTATCTGTTCGCGCTGTTTGCGACGCTCCTGCTCGAGGTCGCAGGCCGCGCGATCGCGGCAGCGATCGGGTAGGGGGCGCATGCAGGCCAATGTCCGATCGCCGCGAGCCAGATGGAATCGTCCTCACCGAGGCGCAGAAGCGGAGCCGCCGCCAGCGCTCGATCGCGATCGCACTGGCGCTCGGCGTTCTCGTCGTGCTGTTTTTCGCCGTCACCATCGTCAAGGGGCCGGCCGTGCTGAACAGGCCGATGTAGGCGGGATCATGTGCAGGATCATGTGATGGACAAGGCACCTCAGCCGACACCGAAGACCACGCCGCGGAGAGCCATGCCAAGTCTCGGCCGCGACGCGCTGGTGGCCGCGATCTGCGGATTGGTCGTGGTGCTGATGGTCGGCGCCGCCTATGCCGCGGTGCCGTTCTACAACTGGTTCTGCCGCGCCACCGGCTTCAACGGCACCACGCAGGTCGCGACATCGGCGCCGTCATCCGGCCCGCTGGCGCGCAAGATCGCGGTCCGCTTCGATTCCAATGTCGCAGGCGGCCTGCCCTGGAAGTTCGAGCCGGAAAAGACCGAGATCGAGGTCAGGATCGGCGAAGTCGTCACCGTCTATTACACCGTGACCAACCAGTCGGCGCGCGCGACCGCGGGGCAGGCGGCCTACAACGTCGCGCCGCTGACAGTCGGGGCGTATTTCCAGAAGATCAACTGCTTCTGCTTCACCGAACAGACCATGGCGCCGGGCGAGAAGCGCGAGATGCCTGTTGTGTTCTACGTCGATCCGTCGCTGGTCGCCGACCACGACAATGACGGCCTGAACTCGATCACGCTATCCTACACCTTCTACCCCGTGCGCGATCCGGCGCCGAAGCCGCTGGCGGCCAGCGAACCGGACAAGCGCAAGGGCGATCTTTAGCTTTCGGGAATTTCGAGCGGTCGAAGTTCGCGAGGATTTGGAATGTGAGACGAACACGTGCCTGACGGCACGCGAATGGAGAGACGGCAATGGCTGAGGCGCAAGTCAAGCACCACGATTATCATCTCGTCGATCCGAGCCCGTGGCCGATCGTCGGCGCGATCTCGGCCTTCATCATGGCGGTCGGCGCCATCACCTGGATGCATCATCTGCTTGCCGCCGCGCCGATCATTTTCGGGGTCGGCACCATCGGCGTGCTCTACACCATGGCAAGCTGGTGGGTCGACGTGATCAAGGAAGCCCAATACAAGGGCGACCACACCCGCGTGGTGCAGATCAGCCACCGCTACGGCATGATCCTGTTCATCGCCTCCGAGGTGATGTTCTTCGTCGCCTGGTTCTGGGCCTTCTTCAATTCCGCGCTGTTCCCCGCCGACGCGGTTCACGCCACGCGCGATGCGGTGTTCGGCTGCGGCGCCGGCACGGCAATGGGCGCCTGCAGCGTGCCGGGCACCTGGCCGCCGCATGGCATCGAAACCTTCGATCCCTGGCATCTGCCGCTGCTCAATACGCTGTTGCTCCTGACCTCGGGCACCACGGTGACCTGGGCGCACCATGCGTTGCTGGAAGGCGATCGCAAGGGTCTCAAATACGGTCTGATCTTGACTTGCGTGCTCGGCGCCACCTTTACCTGCGTGCAGGCCTATGAATACAGCCACGCCGCGTTCTCCTTCGCCGGCAACATCTATGGCGCGACCTTCTTCATGGCGACCGGCTTCCACGGCTTCCATGTGCTGGTCGGCACCATCTTCCTTCTGGTCTGCCTGTTCCGCGCCTATGCCGGACACTTCACGCCGACCCAGCACCTCGGCTTCGAATTCGCCGCCTGGTACTGGCACTTCGTCGACGTGGTGTGGCTGTTCCTGTTCATCTGCATCTACGTCTGGGGCCACGGCGCCGAAACCATGGCCCACGGCGCGCATTGATGTAGCTTCGGCGTGCTACAAGAGGGCGGCCGCAGGGCCGCCCTTTTTGCTTTTTCCTTCTCCCGCAAGGGGAGAGGGGAAGGATACAAATGCCAGACCAGACTCTACCCACGGTGACCGAGAGCGCGCTGCGCGGCATCGCCTGCAAATGTCCGCGCTGCGGCAAAGGCAAGCTCTATGCGGGCTTTCTTGACCTGGCGCCGCGCTGCGAATCCTGCGGGCTCGACTATGCCTTCATCGATGCCGGCGATGGGCCTGCGATCTTCATCATCATGATCGCGGGCGCCATCGTCGTCGCCTGCGCGCTGATCGTGGAGGTCAAATACCAGCCACCGTTCTGGCTGCATGCCGTGCTCTGGCTGCCTTTGATCGTCGCGACCACGCTGTTGCCGCTGCGGGCGATGAAGTCGCTGTTGATCGCGCTGCAATTCCACCACAAGGCCGCCCCGGGCCAGCTGATCGACCGCGATCCGAAATGAGCGGCGTGCTTTCGCAGCGGCGCGGCGGCACTAGCTTCGGCATTTTCACGCTGGTGATGGTGGCCGCCTTCATCGGCCTCGGAAGCTGGCAGTTGCAGCGCCGGGTCGAGAAGCACACGCTGATAGCTGCTTTGAATGAGAGGCTCGCGGCCGCGCCCGAAGCGCTGCCCGTGCCATCACAGTGGGGCGCGCTGACGGCGGCTAGGGATGAATTCCGCCGCGTCGGTTTTGTCGCGACCTATGCCAAGCTTCCGGACGCCATGGTCTACTCTTCCGGCTCCGCCGTGCGCGACGACATCTCCGGTCCCGGCACCTGGGCTTTCCTCCCGGCGCGGCTGGCTGATGGCGCGACGGTCGTCGTCAATGCCGGCTTCGTGCAGAACACGATGCAGGATCGCAGTTACGAGGACCGCGCGGTGAGCCGGCTCGTCAACGGCGAGCCCGCGAAACTGACCGGCTATCTCCGCTTCCCCGAAAGTGCCGGCGCGCTGACGCCGCCGGAAAATATCGCCAGGCGGCTGTGGTTTACCCGTGATCATCTGGCGATGGCGCGCGCGCTCGGCTGGAGCGGCGGCCAGCAAATCGCGCCGTTCTACATCGATCTGGAAACCCCGGTGCCGGACAGCGGCATTCCAAAACCCGGTCCGCTCCAGGTCCATCTCAAGGACGATCACATGCAATACGCCATCACCTGGTTCGCGCTGGCAGGCGCGGTGGTGATCGCGTTCGGGGTGTGGTGGAGGGGCCAGCGGCGCGCGTGACCGAAAGCTGATCGAGACGGCTTCGGTCTGTTGCCCGCGATCCCGTTGTTTTGGCATCGCGAAGCATGGATATGCTGCATTGCGGCATACCCCTGTACCTTTTTTGTGACAGTTTGCATATTTGTCCCGAAGTGAGCTGCCGTCTCTTCCCTTTGGCATTTGGTATACATTACGCTCCCTTCACCCGTACGTTGAACGACTTCGAAGGGTGGGGGAAACGTCATGAAGAACAGACTGCTGTCGGGAACGGCCTGCGCCGCTCTCTGCTTGCTCTCATTTAGCGGTGCCGCGCGATCAGCAACACTCGATGACGTGATGGCGCGGCTCGACAAGATCGAAAAAGAAAACGCCGATTTGCGCGCCAAGGTCCGCAGCCTGTCCGCGACAAGGCCGGTGGCGGCGGCGCCGGCGCCCGTCGTCACCGATCCAAGCAAATTCAAGGGCAATCCGGTTCTACACGCAGCCGTCGCGACTTCGCCGGCGCCGCCGTCCCGCCCGACCATCGGCGGCATTCCGGTGAAAGCGGGTCCGCTGGGGCCGTTGATCGATAACACGACCGTTACGCTTTACGGATCGATCGATCTATCCGGCGACGTCTTCAATCCGTCGGTGTTCGATCAGGGGACGAAATTCGGAATCGCGAGCAATATCTCCAGCTTCGGAGTTCGCATCAGGCATAACCTCGCACCGTACGGCTGGGACGGCATGGCGGTCGTGGCCCAGTTGGAATCTCAAGTCGATTTCGCGTCCGCCCCAACCGAGCGCGCGGCGTTCGGAACGCGCGACAGCTTCTTAGGGCTCGAGGGGCCGTGGGGAGCCATCAAGGCCGGCAAGAGCGACACGCCCTACAAGAAAAGCACGGCCGCGATGGATCCATTCTCGCGGACGCTTGGCGATTACAATTCGATCATGGGCAATAGCGGCGGCGACAACCGGGCCGAGTTCGATTGGCGCATGAACCACGCGGTCTGGTATGAATCGCCGATCTTCCACGGCTTCCAGTTCAGCGCATTGGCGTCGCCTGGTCAGAACTATGCCAAGGACAACAGCGACTATTCATACGGCGACACCTTTCAATGCAACGGCGCGTCGGCCCGCGGCAGCGGCAGCAACTTCCCTGGAACGGGTGGCGCGGTTGCCGGCAACATCGGCGGCAACGGTTGCACCGACGGTTCCTTCGGCAACGCCTATAGCGCGGCTTTGACCTACAAGAACGGCCCGTTCACGGCGATCGCCGCCTATGAACTCCATGAGGCGGTCAATCGTCATGGCGATGACGGGCTTGAACCAGGCTTGATTGCTCCGGTCTTCCTGGCCGATGGCTCTCCGGTCTTGACCGGCGTGCATAACGAGTGGGCCGCCAAGATCGGCGGCGGCTATCGCTTCAACGATGGCCTGGGCGACCTGCAGCTAAATGCCTTCTATGAGTGGATACGGCGGGAGGTCACCGCGATCGAACAGCCCTTCAACGAGCGTTCGCGCGACGGCGTATTCGCAAGCGCCACGCAGTTCATCGGCAAGTGGGCGCTGAGTGCGTCCTATGCCCACGCGTTCAAGAGTCCCGGTAACCCGGCGATGTTGAGCGTCAACGATCCAGCCCTTGCCCCGCTGGCAACGTTGCAAGGCAATCAGTTCGACGATTCCGCAAGCCAATATGCGATCGGTGCCCGCTACTACTTCAGCGACTGGGCCAGCTGGTACATTGTCGGCTCCGTGCTCACGCAAGGCCCGGGCGCGCACTACTGTCTTGGCGCGAGCGGCCATGGCTACCAGGTGTGCTCGCGCGATGCTGCCAACGACACCATCGGCGGTGCGACCATCAAGGCCGCGACCACAGGGATGACGTTCAACTTCTGAGCCCCACTGAATGGGTGATGAAGGGGGACATTTTGTCCCCCTTTTTGTCTTCAGCGATTTGTCTCGCTGCCGGAGTTTCCAATCGCTGTTGGTCGTCGGATGGCGGCTGCCCTGAGAATTGATTTTACCGGGACCGCGTCAGGATAGAAGCTGGTAGACGGGTAAGCATTACAGGGAACCCGACGATGGATATGCAACCGCCGCCCGCCTTGGTGCAAATGGTGCAGGCCGAAGCCCCGCCCGACGCGCCGGTCGAGCCGGTCCCGGTCGAGGTCAACGTATCGAAGTACATTCCGGAATCGGCAACCGTAGTGACGATGATTGTAACGCTGACGCCGCCGACGGGTCAGGCCGTCATTTATGCAGCCGGCCATGAGAATGACGGAACCTTGTTCAAGGGGCCACGTTCGATCGACGAAGTCAGACTCTCCGGACCGATCATCTATGTGAAGCTTTACGGCGCGACGAATTTCGATATCCAATACACCAACTATCGGCAGCGTGAGTGAATGCTGCGAACGAGCGGCGCTGTGGCACATCCGACACCGGAGCAGCTCTTGGAGAATGCCCTGGCCGCGCACCGCAGCGGCGCGATCGGAGAGGCCAAGCGGCTGTACAATTCGGTCCTGAGTATCGATCCCGCCAACGCGGCCGCTCGTGGCAACCTTGCCATCATCGCGGCTCAGCAGGGCGACCTCGCCGGCGCCGAACGGCTCATTCGTCGAGAGATTGAACTGAGGCCGGATTATCCGGTGAGTTACAATAATCTCGGATCGGTGTTGCAGCAGCAGGACAGGCTGGTGGAAGCCATTGTCGCTCACCGGCATGCCATCAAGCTCAATCCGAATTACGCCGAAGCATTTCTGGCTCTCGGCAACGCATTCAAGCAACAAGGTAACCTAGATGACGCGATGCAATCGTATCGGTCGGCCATTGCCGCAAGGCCCGATTATGCGGAAGCTCACAATAACGCAGGCGTACTGCTTCAGATGCGAGGCAGCCTCGAGGAGGCGGCATCGGCGTATCGCGACGCGCTCGCCCTACGGCCGGGCTACGCGGAGGCCCACTTCAATCTCGCGGGTGTGCTGCATCAAAATCATGAGCTGAAGGACGCGGAAGCCAGCTATCGCCGGGTGATTTCGCTCAACCCTGGCGTTGCCGTCGTTCACAATAATCTGGGAGCGGTCCTGAAGGACCAGGGGCTCCCCGACGCGGCGCTGGCGGCCTTTGAACATGCCATCACGTTGCAGCCGGACTATGCCGAGGCGTTCTACAATCGCGCGACCGTGCTGCGGCAGCAGGCGAAACTGGAAGCGGCGCTGGCGGATTACGGTCGGGCCATCGAGCTCCGGAAGGATTACACCGATGCGATCAACAATGCCGGCATCGTGCTGCAGGAACTCGGACGCGCCGGCGAGGCGATCGGCCTCTACCGCCAGCTATTGGAGCGGATGCCTCACGCCGACGCCCGCAACAATTTGGGGACGGCGTTGCTGGCCGAAGGGCAGCCTGAGCAAGCACGGGCGGCGCTTGAACAAGCGTTGACACAGAGGCCCGATTTTCCGGAGGCGTCTTACAATCTGGGAAACGCCTGGCGAGAACTCGGCAATCTGACTGGAGCGATCGCGGCCTATCAAAACGCATTGCAGCTTCGCCCCGATTATGCCGACGCCTTCAGCCAGCTCACCTATCATCGCGCGCGGGCGTGCGAGTGGGACAATTATCATGCCGATCAGCAGACACTGCTCGGCATGGTCCGGCAGCGGGTCCGCGTTCCGCCATTTTATCTGTTTTCAACGCCGGCATCGGCGTCGGATCAACTGCTCTGTGCCCGGCAATGGATCGAGCCGATCAGGCCGCCGCCGGATGCCGTGTTCGCGCATCAAGTACCAGCCGGGGGCGCGCGCATTCGGCTCGGCTATCTCTCCGGAGACTTTCATCAGCACGCCACCGCGGCGCTGATGGCCGAGCTGTTCGAGCGCCATGATCGCGGCCGCTTCGAGGTCTTCGGCTATTCCTACGGTCCCGATGACAACAGCCCGATGCGTGCGCGGCTGGCGTGCGGGTTCGACCGCTTTGTCGACATTCGCGCTTTGTCTCACCGCGAAGCCGCAACGCGCATTCACGCCGACAAAGTCGACATCCTGATTGATCTCAAGGGTTATACCCATCACGCGCGGCCGGCGATATCGGCCCATCGCCCGGCGCCGGTGCAGGTGAGCTATCTCGGCTACCCCGCCACCATGGGGGTGGATTTCATCGACTACATCATCGTCGATCCCTTTGTCGTCCCGGCGAGCCAGCAGCCGTTCTTCTCGGAAAGGCTGGTCCAGCTTCCCTGCAGCTATCAGGCGAACGACAGACAGCGCGAGGTGGCCGTCGGCGGCTCACGCCGGGATCACGGACTGCCGGACGAGGGCTTGGTGTTCTGTTGCTTCAACAACACCTACAAGATATCGCCAGCATTGTTCGATATCTGGATGCGCCTGCTGGGGTCGATTCCCGGCAGCGTCTTGTGGTTGCTCGAGGCCAACCGACTGGTAAAGGATAACCTTGGTTCGGAGGCCGAAAAACGCGGGGTGGATTCCGGCCGGCTGATCTTCGCGCCCGTGGTCCCGTCCGCCGAACATCTCGGCCGCCACCGGCACGCCGACCTGTTTCTCGACACCTTGCCCTGCAACGCCCACACCACGGCCAGCGATGCGCTGTGGGCCGGACTGCCGATCCTCACCTGCCGCGGAGAAACCTTCGCGGGCCGCGTTGCCGGCAGCCTGCTGACGGCGGCCGGCATGGCCGAATTAGTCACGGACTCGCTCGAACACTATGAACAGACCGCGCTGGCGCTGGCGCGCGATCCGCAACGCTTGATCGCGTTGCGGCAAGCATTGCAGAAGAGCCGTGACACCAATGCATTGTTCGATCTGCCAAAATTGACCGGAAATATCGAGGCGGCCTACGCGCGGATGTGGCAAACTTGGCTTTCCGGACAAAAGCCAGCCGCGTTTTCAATCGAAGGCGGTTGAGGCAACAAGGAATGAAACCATGTTGATGCGAACCCTCGTCGCGCTCACCGCCATCGTGGCATTCGGCACCAGCCACGGATGGGCCGATGCCTACCAGGCGCCAAGGAATCCTACAAGGCATCATACACGGCATCACCATCACGCGCAGATGGCCCGCTACCAGCAGCAACCGGTGGCGCCGGCGCCCTATGACGGCCCAACGCTCGTTCTGCATCCCGCCTCGAACATCGCATGTAATACGCCGTTCCGGTCCACGCGCGCGCTGGCCTGTGACCAACCGGTCTGGGTCTACGGAAGTCCCTGCGAAATAGATTTGGGCCTCGGTCGCTACCGCTCCTGCGACTGGCGTTAGGCGAGGGGCTCGTTTCGGGATAGAGCTATGACCGCGCGGGGCCGTTCAGAGCAGACGTTGGCAGCCGCGATGACGCATCATCGCGCCGGCCGCCTGACTGATGCTGAACGGCTCTACCGGCGCGTCTGCGATGACGATCCGAACAATGCGCATGCATTCCACCTCCGCGGCGTGGTCGCCCATCAAATGGGGCGCCCTGAGGCAGCGTCGCTGGTCGGTCGCGCGGTGGCGCTGAAACCGGATTTCGCCGAGGCTCATAACGACCGCGGCGTGATTCTCGCGGCCCATGGGTCGTTTGCCGATGCCATAGCCTGCTTCGAGCGCGCGGTGGCGCTTAACCCCGGATATAGCGAGGCGCGCAACAATCTCGGGCGCGGATTGCGCTCGCTCGGGCGTCTCGACGAAGCGCTGCTGCAGTTCGAACAGGTCCTGAAAAGCGCGCCGGATTCTCCGCTGGCGTATTTCAATCTGGGCTCGGCGCTCGAACTGGCCGGCCGAAGACTGGATGCAGAGAAACATTATCGCGGCGCCATCACGCTGCGCCCCGACTTTGTCGACGCCTACCTGCATCTGGCCGCGCTGCTGCTGGATATGGATCGGCTGCCCGAAGCGCTGGCGCATGCGGAACGGGCGGTCGCGCTGCGCTCGGACAGCGCCGGCGCGCGCAACAATCTTGGCAATGTTCTCCGCAGCATCGGCCGGCGCGAGGAAGCGATCGCTCAATATGAGGCGGCGCTCCGGCTCGACCCAACATCCTTCATGGCGCACTACAATTGCGGCGTCGCGCTGCGCGGCGAGACCCGGATCGCGGAAGCGCGAGCGCACTTCTCCCGCGCGCTGGCGCTGAGGCCGGATTTTCTCGAAGCCGAACTCGCTTTGTGCATGGCGGAGCTTCCGGCGCTTTACGCGGAGGCATCCGAGATCGCCGAGCGGCGCAGCGCCTATGCAAGCGGGCTGGCCCGGCTGTCCGCGGACGTGGAAGGCGCCGGCATCCCCGCCGTTCTCACGGAGGCCATCGGATCGCATCAGCCGTTCTATCTTCCCTATCAGGGTTGCAACGACCTCGAACTTCAAGCCGCCTATGGCGCGCTGGTCTGCAAGATCATGGCTGCGCGATACCAGACGCCGGTTTTCGCTGATACGCCCGCCTTGGGCGAGAAGATCAGGCTCGGTATCGTCAGCGGGTTTTTCCGGCAGCACTCGAACTGGAAGATCCCGATCAGGGGATGGCTCAAAATGCTGGACCGCGACCGGTTTCACGTCGTTGGCTATTACACGAGCCCTGAGCGCGACGGCGAGACCGAGGCGGCAGCAGCGATCTGCGATCGATTCGTGCAGGGCCCATTATCGCTGGACGGATGGCGGCGCACCGTCCTGAACGACGCGCCTCATGTTCTGATCTTTCCCGAAATCGGCATGGACAAGGTGTCGGCGCAACTGGCGGCGCAGCGGCTCGCCGCGGTGCAATGCGTTTCCTGGGGACATCCGGTCACGTCAGGATTTCCGACCATCGATTACTTCATCAGCAGCGATCTCATGGAGCCCGTGGAGGCCGCCGATCACTATTCCGAAAAATTGGTCCGGTTGCCTGGTCTTTCGATCTATTACGAGCCGTCAGGCGTTCCACCGCTTGAGATCGACCGGTCCAGGCTCGGTCTGCGCCCAAGTGCCGTGGTCTATTGGTGCTGCCAGTCGCTGCCGAAATATTTGCCGCAATTCGACGAGGTTTTCGCGCGCATCGCCGCCGAGGTTCCGGACTCGCAGTTCACCTTCGTCGAATTCGCCGGAGGCCGCCGCGTCACCGAGTTGTTTCGGGTTAGACTCGAACGCGCGTTCGAAGCCGCCGGTCTGAACGCTGGCGATCATTGTGTTTTCCTGCCCCGGCTGGCGCCGGATGTTTTCGTTGCCGCCATTGGTCAATGCGACGTCGTGCTCGATAGCATCGGCTGGTCGGGTTGCAATTCGATCCTGGAGAGCCTCGTTCACAATCTTCCCATCGTGACGTTGGCCGGCGAGACGATGCGCGGCCGCCACGCGGCTGCCATCTTGAAGATGATGGGTGTTGAAGAGACCACGGCGCGGACAGTCGATGAATATGTCGCAATCGCAGCCGCACTCGGCCGCGACGCAACCAAGCGAAACAGGCTGTCCGCCCGAATATTCGACGGGAAACACCGGATCTATCGCGACCTCAGCTGCATCGCAGCGCTTGAAGAATTTTTGGACCAAGCCGTGCGAAACCCCGGAAGCAAGTAATATTGGAAAGCCCTTCCTCGTCGTGTTTCCCATTTGCCAGGCCCGTCCACCGCATGCCTTCCAATTCGTGGTGGCTCACGCGGTCAGGTCCACGGCTGCTCGCCGCCCGAGAGCCGCTCGGCCATTTCGGTTTGAAATTGCGGCGGCCCATAGGCAATCCATTCGCCGTCAATCTGAAAAATCAGCGGGCGCCGGCTCTGCAGACAGAAATCCTTCAGCCAATTGATCGCCTTGTCCTTTGGGCGAGCGCCGACCGGAACGGCCACATGGACCGGAATCCCCCGCCAACGAAAGGCCGCCGCAAGCAGAATCAGATTCGCCTTGTCCGGCCGCATCCATTCCGGAAGCGGACTTTGGTCGGCAAGCCACCCGCACACGAATTGCTAGCACGGATTCACCGGACGGTCCGGGTAGATGCTGCATTGGTGCGCGACGCTGAATCGGCAGGGATTTCCGGGAGAGACATCATGACCGCGGACGTTGATCTTGAGCCAGCCGTCGCAACAGGCCGTGCATTCCAAACAGGCTCTGGCGACATTCGACCGATTAGCCGGCATTGACGTTTTCGTCCCAAGGCGTCGATCAGACCGCGACGGCTACCGGCCGGCAGTCCACGTCTTCATGTGAGGCTCAGTTCAACGGCAAACCGGATCAGGTCGGAATGGCCGTTCGCGCCGAGCTTCTGCTTCAGGCGTGAGGTATTATTCGCCACCGTCTTGTAGGATATGCCGAGCGTCTCCGCGACCTCGGCGATGTTCTTGCCACGCGACAACAGCCGCAGAATCTCGAGTTCGCGCGTGGAAAGCTGCGACGCGGGATTGGCGCGGACCGATGCGCTCGAAAACGTCACGGCATGCGCCAGATGCGGCGCCACAAAGTTCTGTCCGTTGGCGACCGATCTGACGGCCGAGAGCAGGTGCTGCGGATCGTCGCCCTTGGAGACGTATCCGTTGGCGCCAAGCTCGATCGCCCGCACCACAAAGGCCGGCTCGTCGTTCATGCTGAACACGATCACCTTTGCGGTCGGGTCCTCTTCGCGGATGCGGCGCAACAATTCGAAGCCCGACAGGCCGGGCAGATTGATATCGATTATCGATATATCGGGACGTATTTCGAGATATGCTTCGTGTCCGGCCTTTTCGTTTGACGCTTCGGACAGCCTGATATTGGGTGCGTTGGCGAACAACGAACGGCACCCCGAAATCACGACGGGATGATCGTCCACGATGAGTACGTCCAGAGGTTTATCAGAGCTCGCCATCATCACCATGCGTTCCATATTCGCGTGTCTTCAAACATAATCGCATTTGCCGGCTTGGGTAGATAGCGGCTTCTCCGCGGGACCAAAAATCAGACGATGTGGACCAATTATTCCCTGTTCGTACGGCTGCGGCTGTTGTTGTGCGCCATGATTCTGGTGGCCCTGACGGCCAGCATGGTCTTGCTCGTGGTTTATTCCCGGGCCCAACTGCTGCTGGAGCACGAACCGGGCTCGCGCGTGGCCGGCCAGGTCGCGAAGGCCTTCAATCAGGCGCTGGCGGCCACCAGCGATCCGGATGGAGTCTTGCGTGGATTCGACCTCGGCCTCGACAATAACGAGGGCACGGTCACCTTCGAAACCAAAGAGGAGGCGGCGGGCGCGCCGGCGGACAAATCACCGATGTCCAGTATCGACGGCGTTCCGGCATGGTTTGTCCGGTTGCTGATCTCGCCGAATATATCGGACAGGTTTCCGATCTATGTCGCGGGTCACCGCGTCGGCGATCTCGTCTTCAAGGCCAACATGTCGGCCGACCTCTCGGAACGATGGCTGACCTTCATCAGCATTCTCACCTCAGCCGTCGTGCTGGCCGTCATCAGTTCGTTGATTGCCTATTTCACCGTCGGCGCAACGCTAAAACCCCTGAACGGAATCGCGCGGGGATTAACCCAGCTGCGTACCGGCGACTATGGTGTCCGGTTGCCCTGCGAAGGTCCCCCGGAAATCCGCAAGAGTTGCCTTGAATTGAACGACCTCGCCTCGACCCTGTCGGAGCTCAGTTCGGAAAACACCCGGCTGCTTCGCCGTCTGGTCGTTCTTGAAGAGCAGGAGCGGCGGGACCTTTCGCGTGAACTGCACGACGAACTGGGCCCGTTGCTTTTTGCGATACGCGCCAACAGCAGCGCGTTGTTGGAGGGCTCGCAAGATCGGGAGGACGATAATTCCCCTGCCGCCAAACTGCGGCAGGCGGTCGAGGCGCTCCAGCAAACCAACCGCCGGATTCTGGACCGCCTGCGTCCGATGCACATAAGGGAATTGGGGTTGCAACGGAGCGTGGCGGACCTTGTCAAGGATGCGGGGCGCCGGTCTTCCGGAATTGAGTTCGAACTCGAATTCGACAGTGAACTTGTGCCGCCTGACGACGTTGTCGCCAATACGATCTATCGGGCCGTGCAGGAATCCCTGACCAATATTCTCAAGCACGCGCAGGCCAGCACGGTTTGGGTTCGTGTCGCACTCGAACCGTCCAACATCGTCATGTCGGTTGTCGATGACGGCATCGGCTTTGCGGACGGCACTGCGCTCGGCCGCGGCTTGACCGGAATGCGCGAACGCGTGCGGGCGCTCGGTGGGACGTTCAGCTTTCGCCGGATTGATGGCGAGACCGTCGTGAGTTGCATTATCCCCGTGAAGCAGGCGGCCGAGAATTCCGTGCCGTCGTGAGCCGATCGGTCGCGTTGGAAGGTGAATATCGCGGCTTGTGCGTCCCCGACAGGCAAGGGCATAATTTTCACATGAGCGCAAACCTCGACGAACGAAATGCTGGTGGCTATTCGGTCGCCTACCGGCGCGATGACACCAACTTTCCCGTCTATGTGACGGCGGCCCTGGCCGCGGTGTTCTTCACGGCCGCCTGGATCACCGGCGCCGCGTATTGGCTGGTGCCCGCCGTGGCGGCGACCGGCTTCACCTATTACAACATTCCGTTGCTGGAGACCGGGCGGCCCACCATCGGCGCCAATCAGTACGGCATCTTCATCCAGGCCTTCGGATTGATCCGCTGGCGCGCCATCGATCGTATCGATCTCGCAGAGTTCGCCGAACGCGCGATGACCATCCACGAACTGCAGATTGCGCTCAATGCCCCGCTCGGCAGCGCGCTCGTTGCCGACTGGCGCAGACAGCCGGTCTACCGCCGGCTGATGCGCTCGCCGTGGGGCATGGACCACAGCGGCGTGTTGCGGGTCAGCCTGGAACCGTTTGACCGGCCGGCCGATGAAATCCACCGCACGTTCCTCAGAATGTGGCGCTATTATCGGAGCTAGCGCTGGCAGCGCTGCGCATTCGATGCGACCGCCTCCCTCGACGCGTGCGATCGCGACGTTTGGGCACAACCGACGTTTGGGCACAACCGGAGGCGTTCGGGCGTCTGTCTGGTTCGGCCCGATCCGTTCGATGATTTAGTACTTCATTCAGCCGCCGAATGCTTCATCGCGCAGATGCGCATCTGCGATCCGCGCGTCATGATTGTGCGTGATGGTCATGAACCAAACGAGACTGAAGAACAGCGACCATGCGGTGTTCCAATAGAACCAGCTCATGTTATTTCCTCGCCGCTACCTCCTTGCGCTCAAGCGCCCGTCAGGGCCTTGGAGCCTGGATTGCTTCCCCCTGTTGCCGGCAGCTTTGTTCGCCGCGAACTACCAGAGCATGATCCGATCAACCGAATCGGATCATGCTCTGGTGCTCGAGGACGCTGCCTTGACGTCAATTACTGCACTACTTCTCCGTGTAGCGCGAGGTCGAGACCTTCGCGCTCGATATCCTCCGTGACGCGCAGGCCGATAAACATCTTGATCACGAAGAGGATGATCAGGCTGACGACGGCATCATAGACGAACACGGTGGCGACCCCGATGCATTGATTGAAGAACTGGGCGACGTTGCCTTCCAGAACGCCGGCCGTACCACCGTATTGCTCGACCGCGAACACCCCGGTCAAGAGTGCCCCGACGATGCCGCCAACCGCGTGCACGCCGAAGCAATCCAGCGCATCGTCATAGCTGAACAGGCGTTTCAAGCCGGTGCATCCCCAGTAGCAGACGGCGCCCGCGGCAATTCCGATGGCAAAGGCACCGACCGGTCCGACGAAGCCGGAAGCCGGCGTAATGGCGACGAGGCCTGCGACCGCGCCCGAGCAGATGCCGACGACGGTCGGCTTGCCCTTCAGCGCCCATTCCACCAGCATCCAGGTGAAGCCGGCGACAGCGGTGGCAATCTGGGTCACCAGCATGGCCATGCCAGCCTGCATCCCTGCCGTGACGGCAGAGCCCGCATTGAAGCCGAACCAGCCAACCCACAGCAGGGCGGCGCCGATGAAGGTGAGCACCATGTTGTGCGCCGGCCCGGTCTCTTTGCGCTTCCCGAGCATGATGGCGCACATCAGCCCGGCGACGCCGGCGTTGATGTGCACGACGGTGCCGCCGGCGAAATCGAGCACTTTAACCCATGCGGCGTCGTTGCCGGAGTTGAAGATCCCGTCAGGTCCCCAGACCCAATGCGCAATCGGTGCATAGACGAAAATCGCCCACAGCCCGATGAACCAGAGCATGGCCGAGAATTTCATGCGCTCGGCGAACGCGCCGGCGATCAGCGCCGGCGTAATGATGGCGAACGTCATCTGGAAGCAGATGTACACGCTTTCAGGGATGGTCGCGGCCAGCGGATTGGGATTGCCGATACCTCCCTTGCCGATGTCGCTCAAAATGTCCTTGAGGAACATCCGATCGAGGCCCCCGATAAAGGGCGTGCCGGAGCGAAACGCCATGCTGTAGGTAAAGAGCGCGAAAAGAATCGTGACGAGGCAGGTGACGGCGAAGCTGGTCATCACGGTGTCGCCGACGTTCTTCTTGCGCACCATGCCGCCATAGAACAGCCCAAGGCCCGGGATCGTCATCATCAGGACGAGCGCAACGGAAGTGAGCATCCACGCGGTGTCGCCGGAATTGGGGGTGCACTTTTCGAGAATCTTGCCGCCGCAGGCCGGCGGGCCGGCGTCTTCCGCGAGCGCGATGTCACTCAGTAGAAAGTAGAAAAGCGCAATCCCCAAGAAAGCAACCACGAAAGGTACCAGTCTACGCCGCACATCATTCCAGGATTCCATTGTCTCTCTCCTCGTCCCAAGAGATGTTAAGATCTAACCAGCCGCGTCCTTGATCTCTCCATGCCAATGCGAACGGCGCGCGCGAAGGGGCGAAACAAGGACTGTGTCCTCGCCCTGTCCCGTTTTCGCCGTGGTTTGGATTGCGGTAATGATCTCGTGGTTGCGCCGCCCGGCAGCGACAACCAGGCCAGCCCTGAGCATCGGCACAAAGCTGTTGCCAAACCCGGCGTCGCGGGAAACCCGCGGGGGTCAAATGGCTGGAGACTGGCAGCGACGAGCCGCATGGCTTACCGGCCTTTCCCTGATGCTTAGCCAGAGTCGGACAATGCCGATGACGTTTCCTGCATCCAATTTTTGATGTTGTTAATCAAGATTCGTGCCATCGGCAGTGTTCGGTAACCTCATGAATCCAAATCGATTTCTGGTCACGAGCCGGCAACGGATTTGGCCGTTTGCCATTTTTGATAGCAGGTGCCCACCAAAAGAGCAGAAGCATTGCCGTGATCCGGGGGTGCCATCTTGTTCGCTGCGCCGCAGCGGCTGGCTTCGGAGGATGGGTGTGACTGATACAATCGGTGCTGGCCCATCAATCGACCGAGCGCATTTGTGGTACAGGCGCTGAGTGCCTCCCTGCGTGAAAAATTGCACCAGAGATTCGATGACGATGAGTGAAACGCCCAAGGCTTCGGCTCCAAAGGCTTCGGTTCTAAAGGCTTCGGTTCCAAAGGCTTCCCTTCCGAAGGCTTCCGTTGCCGGCCTGCCGGTCACCCTCCGTGACATCGAGGCGGCGGCGGGGGTGCTTGCCGGCTTTGTCAAGCAGACGAGCTTTGATCGCAGCCGCACACTGTCCGACATCACCGGCGCAAACGTATGGCTCAAATTCGAGAATCTGCAGTTCACCGCGACCTTCAAGGAGCGCGGCGCGCTCAACCGGCTGTCGGCGCTATCTGTCGATGAGCGCCGTCGCGGCGTGATTGCCGCCTCGGCAGGCAACCACGCACAGGGCGTGGCCTATCACGCGGCCTGCCTTTCGATACCGGCCACCATCTTCGTCCCCTCGGGAACGCCAACCGTGAAGATCGAGAACACGCGCCGGCATGGCGCGAATGTGATCGAAGGCGGCGCCACGCTCGAGGAGGCGGCCGCCCTGGCCACGGAGCATGGCCGCAAGGCGCAACTGACGTACATCCATCCCTACGATGATCCGCTGATCATTGCCGGTCAGGGCACGATCGCGCTCGAGATGCTCACAGCGGCGCCCGACCTCGATGTGCTGATTGTGCCGATCGGGGGAGGCGGCCTGATCTCCGGCATCGCGGTTGCCGCCAAATCGCTCAAGCCGGATATCGAGATCATCGGCGTGCAGGCCGACCTCTATCCTTCGATGTACAACCTGATCAAAGGGCAACATCTTCCGATGCGCGGCGACACCCTCGCCGAGGGCATTGCGGTCAAGGCTCCCGGCCGGATCACATCCGAGATCGTGCGGGCGCTGGTCGATGACATCGTGCTGGTGACCGAGGAACAGATCGAGCAGGCGCTGAGCCTTCTCATCACCATCGAGAAGACCGTGACGGAAGGCGCCGGCGCGGCGGGGCTTGCGGCGGTGCTCGCCAATGAGGAACGCTTCAAGGGCCGCGCGCTTGGTCTTGTGCTGAGCGGAGGCAATATCGACACCCGGCTGCTATCGAGCGTGCTGACCCGTCAACTCGCGCGCGAAGGCCGCCTGTCGCAGCTGAGATTCGACATCGTGGACCGGCCGGGTCAGCTCGGCACCGTGGTCGCGGTCCTGAGCAAGGCAGGCGCCAACATCGTCGAGGTATCCCATCAGCGCGTCTTCACGGATCTGCCGGCCAAGGCGGTCCACCTCGAGGTCGTCATCGAGACCAGAGACCGGTCGCATCTTGCCGCAACGATCGCCGCGCTGAGGGCCGCCAACCTCGATGTCGAGGTCGGCGGCAATTTCGGCGCCCTGAGCGAAACCAGCCATAGCGACGATCTGGCTTGACGCCGACCTCGAATAAGGAATATATACCCAGTCATCCCACCCCTCGCTTCGCTCCTAGCCATGACGATCTTCGATCAATCCCGCCTGCTTCCCTCTCCGCCGCCTCCCCGGGCAGATGCTCATCCGGGCTACCCTTTGGCGGCTTGATCTTCTATGGTGCCCCCGCGAGTCCACCGAATGCGAACTCGATAAATCCATGATATCAAAGGCTTAGTTCGAGGCTAAAGCCTTTGGAGGCTGGTTTGACGCGGTATATTTCGACCCGGGGGGAAGCCCCGACGCTTGGCTTCTGCGACGTGATGCTGACCGGGCTTGCCCGCGACGGCGGCTTGTATGTGCCTGAAGTCTGGCCGCAGCTTTCGCATGACGTCATCGCCGGATTCTTCGGCCGGCCGTATTGGGAAGTCGCGGTCGATGTCATCCGGCCGTTCATCGGCGGGGAGATCTCCGACGCCGATCTCGGCCGTATGGCGAACGAGGCCTACGCGACGTTCCGTCATCCCGCGGTGGTGCCGCTCGACCAGATCGGGCCCAATCAATTCCTGCTGGAGCTGTTCCACGGCCCGACGCTGGCGTTCAAGGACGTCGCGATGCAGTTGATCTCGCGGCTGATGGATCATGTGCTGGCGAAGCGTTCACAGCGCACCACCATTGTGGTCGCGACCTCGGGCGATACCGGCGGCGCCGCGGTCGATGCCTTTGCGGGTCTGGAAAATGTCGATCTGATCGTGCTGTTCCCGCACGGCCGCATCTCCGAGGTGCAGCGGCGGATGATGACGACATCAGGCGCTGATAACGTCCATGCGCTGGCGATCGAGGGCACGTTCGACGATTGCCAGGCGATCCTCAAAGCGCTGTTCAACCATCACCGCTTTCGCGATTCCGTTGCGCTGTCGGGCGTCAATTCCATCAATTGGGCGCGCATCGTCGCTCAAGTGGTCTACTACTTCACCTCGGCGGTCGCGCTCGGTGCGCCCGCGCGAGCTGTGGACTTCACCGTGCCGACCGGGAATTTCGGCGACATTTTTGCGGGCTATGTGGCCAAGCGCATGGGCTTGCCGATCCGCTGCTTGCGGATTGCCGCCAACGTCAACGATATCCTGCCGCGGACGCTGAAAACCGGCATCTACGAAGTGCGCGAGGTGCATGCGACCGCGTCGCCGTCGATGGACATCCAGATCTCCTCGAATTTCGAGCGGCTGTTGTTCGAGGCCAGCCGCCGCGACGCCGACGGCATCCGTCGGCTGATGGCTTCGCTGAAGCAGTCCGGCCGCTTTGTGCTGCCCGATGCGACGCTCGCGGCGATCCGTGAGGAATTCGACGCCGGCCGGGCGGACGAGACCGAAACGGCTGCTGCGATCCGCGCCGCCTGGCGCGAGGCCGGCGATCTCGTCGATCCCCATACCGCGGTGGCGCTGGCGGTGGCCGACCGCGACAGCTCGGACTCGAAGATCCCCAATATCGTGCTGTCGACCGCGCATCCGGCGAAATTCCCCGACGCGGTCGAGGCCGCCTGCGGGGTGCGGCCGCAATTGCCGGCCTGGCTCGAGGGTCTGATGACCAAATCCGAGCGGATCAAGGTGATGAAAAACGATTCTGCGGAAGTCGAGCGATTCGTGCTCTCGGTCAGCCGCGCCGCGAAGCAGGGAGTTGCTGGATGAGTGTCGATGTCACCAAGCTGCCGTCTGGCCTCACCGTCGTCACCGACACCATGCCGCATCTGGAAACCGCGGCGCTCGGGGTCTGGGCCGGCGTCGGCGGCCGCGACGAGAAGCCCAATGAGCACGGCATCTCGCATCTGCTGGAACACATGGCGTTCAAGGGCACCACGCGGCGCTCCTCGCGCGAGATCGTCGAGGAGATCGAGGCGGTCGGCGGCGACCTCAATGCTGGCACCTCGACCGAGACCACGGCCTATTATGCGCGGGTGTTGAAGGCCGACGTGCCGCTGGCGCTCGACGTCTTGTCCGACATCCTCGCCAACCCGTCCTTCGTCCCCGATGAGCTGGAGCGCGAGAAGGGTGTCATCGTGCAGGAGATCGGCGCCGCGCAGGATACGCCCGACGACGTCGTGTTCGAGCACCTCAACGAGCTCTGCTATCCGGACCAGCCGATGGGGCGTTCGCTGCTCGGCACCGCCAAGACGCTGAAGAAATTAGACCGCGACATGCTGCGCGGCTACCTTTCGACGCATTATCGCGGGCCCGACATGGTGGTGGCCGCCGCAGGTGCGGTCGACCACAAGCGCGTGGTCGCGGAAGTCGCCGAGAAGTTTGCAAGCTTCAACGGCACGCCTGCGCCGAAGCCGGAAGTAGCGATGTTCGGCAAGGGTGGCTCGCGCGTCGTCCATCGCGAACTCGAACAGGCGCATCTGACGCTCGCGCTCGAAGGGGTTCCGCAGGCCGATTTGTCGCTGTTCTCGCTGCAGGTCTTCACCAACACGCTCGGCGGCGGGATGTCGTCGCGGCTGTTCCAGGAAGTGCGCGAAAAGCGCGGCCTTTGCTACTCGATCTACACCTTCCACGCGCCCTATGCCGACACCGGCTTCTTCGGCCTCTACACCGGTACCGATCCGGCCGACGCGCCCGAGATGATGGAAGTGATCGTCGATGTCATCAATGACGCGGTGGAAACCCTGACCGAGGCCGAAATCGCCCGCGCCAAGGCTCAGATGAAGGCAGGGCTGTTGATGGCGCTGGAGAGCTGCTCGTCCCGCGCCGAGCAGTTGGCACGCCACGTGCTAGCCTATGGCAGGCCGCTGACGGTGGAAGAGCTGGTCGCGCGGATCGATGCGGTCAGCGTGGAAACGACCCGAAACGCCGCGCGCGGCCTGCTGTCGCGCAGCCGTCCTGCCGTCGTCGCTCTTGGCAGCGGCAGGGGTCTGGACACGGCGGCGTCTTTTGCGGAAGGATTGACCCGATCGAAGGCAAAGACGCTCCTGCACTAGGGCGTGATCCGCGAAAAATGCGGGTGCCGGTGTTCCAAGAGCGTCTTGCTTAGACAGGCGAGGGTGTCGCGTCCGGATAACGGGCGGGGAGAGTTGGGCATGGCTCTGTTTCGTTTGCCATCCAGCGGACCGGCTGCGCTGATGCCGCGCGGCCATGGCCTGTTGCTGCGCGGCCCGCAGATGGCGGATTTCCAGCAATGGGCGCAGTTGCGCGAATTCAGCCGCGGCTACCTCACGCCGTGGGAGCCGATCTGGCCGTCCGACGACCTGACCCGGGCCGGCTTCCGGCGGCGCCTGCGGCGCTATGCCGAGGACGTCACCGCCGACCGCTCCTACCCCTTCATCATCTTCCGCGAATCCGACGGGGTGATGATCGGCGGCATCACGCTCGCCAATGTGCGGCGCGGCATCGTGCAGGCCGGCACCATCGGCTATTGGATCGGTCAGCCGCATGCGCATCGCGGCCACATGACGACGGCGCTGCGGGTGCTGCTGCCGTCGCTGTTCGGAGAGCTCAATCTGCACCGCATCGAGGCCGCCTGCATTCCCTCCAACGCGCCGTCGATCCGGGTGCTGGAGAAATGCGGCTTTTCCCGCGAGGGCCTGGCGCGACGCTATCTCTGCATCAACGGCGTCTGGCAGGACCATCTGCTGTTCGGCCTGCTGCACGAGGATTTCCGCGGCTAAACCCGCCATTCGCCGCCTTGATTCGCCGCCTTGGGTTCGCCGCCATTGCCCTGCTATAAGCCGCTGCTGGGAATAAGTGTGAGATGATGCCAGAGACGTCGCATGGCTGACAAACGTGTGATCAAGGCTGCGATCGCGGCCGCGGTTTCGGTCGGGCTCGGCTGCAGCCTGTTGGCTGCGCCGGCAGCAGCGCAATCGCTGGGCGATCGCTTCAAGAGCCTGTTCGGCGGCAAATCGGACGAGCCGACGCCAGCGGCGCCGCCGGCGGCGTCCGACACCATCGACCAGTCCGGCCTGTTCTGTCCGGAAGTGAAGATCCGCGCTGGCGCCTCGACCTATGCGGTGGGGACGCCCGGCAAGGAGCCGGTCGGCAACGATCTGAAGTTTCAGGCGACGATCACCAAGACCGCGCGCGAATGCTCCATCAATGGCGGCGAGATCACCGCGCGGATCGGCATTCAGGGGCGCGTGATTGCCGGCCCCTCGGGGGCGCCCCCGACGATCCAGATTCCGCTGCGTGTCGCCGTGGTGCAGGGCGGCGTTTCCGAAAAGACGATCGCCACCAAGGCCTACCAGACCACCGTCACGATGACGGAATCGGGCAGCGATCCCTTCACGCTGGTGGCCGACGATCTGGTCTATCCGGCTCCCCCGGTCGCCATTGGCGATTCCTACGTCTTCTATATCGGTTTCGATCCGCAGGCCCTGAAGCCGGAGCCGAAGCCGAAAGCTGTGAAGAAGAAGCAATAGCCAACAAGAAAGCCGGCGCGATCATCTCGCACCGGCCATTGGCTTGAATTGAAACCGCTCAGTTCAGCTTGGCGCGAACCTCGTCGATGCCCTTGGCGAGCAGGTCGTCGGCGACCGAACCCTTGACCGACTGCGACAGGATGGTCGAGGCCGCCGCCACCGCGGCGTTGGCGGCCGCAGCCCGGACATCGGCCAGCGCCTGCGCTTCGGCCAGTGCGATCTTGCTCTCGGCGGTCTTGGTCCGCCGCGTGACGAAATCTTCCATCTTGGCCTTGGCTTCCACCGCGATGCGCTCGGCTTCCGCTTTGGCGTTCGAGATGATCTCTTCGGCCTCACGCTCCGCGCTGGCGCGCTTGGTCTTGTATTCGGCGAGCAGCGTCGCCGCCTCTTCCTTCAGACGGCGGGCGTCGTCCAGTTCGGCCTTGATGCGGTCACTGCGGGTATCGAGCGCCTTCAGTAGCGTGCGATGGATGCCCAGATAGGCAAACACCATCATCAGGATGACGAAGGCGATTGCTACCCAGGTTTCCGGTTCGTAGAGCATCGGACTATCCCTTCAACGAAGCATCGACGGCGCTGTTCACCGCACTGCCGTCGGGCAGCACGCCGGTCAGCCGCTGCACGATGGCCGCGGCGGCGTCGGCGGCGATGCCGCGGACATTGCTCATTGCGGCCTCGCGGGTCGCCGCGATGGTCTTCTCGGCCTGGGCGAGCTTGACGGACAGTTGGTCTTCCAGCGTCTTGCGCTCGGCGTCCGAGGTCGCGTTCAATTTCTCGCGGGTTTCGGCGCCGATGGCCTGGGCGCGGGAGCGGGCGGCCGCCAGTTCGCTCTCGTAGGCCTTCAGCGCCGCGTCGGACTCGTCCTTCAGCTTCTGCGCCGCCGCCAGATCGCCCTCGATCGCATTCTGACGTGCGTCGATCACGCCGCCGACCCGCGGCAACGCGATGCGCGACACGATCAGATAGAGCGCGACGAACGCGATCAGCAGCGAGACCAGTTGCGAAGCGTAGGTGCTCGACTCGAACGGAGGAAAGGCTCCGCCGTGTCCGCCTTCGGCCTCGGTGTGGGCGCCGGTCTTCTGGCCCTTTGGTGGGGTACCATGACTTTCAGCCACGGGGGTCTCCTGTTGCCGTCATGCGCGCCGCCAGATGGCGGCGCGACGGGATGCCGCTCAGAGCGGAACGAACAGCAGCAGCAGCGCGACCAGCAGCGAGAAGATGCCGAGCGCTTCGGTCACGGCGAAGCCGAAGATCAAATTGCCGAACTGGCCCTGGGCTGCTGACGGATTGCGCACCGCTGCGGCGAGGTAGTTGCCGAAGATGATGCCCACGCCGACGCCCGCACCGCCCATGCCGATGCATGCGATGCCCGCGCCGATAAGTTTTGCTGCTGCCGGTTCCATTTTTAGCTCCTTAGGAAGAAAGACAAAGTGTGGGTGGAAATTCTCCGGACCGCTTAGTGTCCCGGATGAATGGCGTCGTTGAGGTAAATGCAGGTGAGGATCGCGAACACATAGGCCTGCAGGAATGCGACCAGCAGTTCGAGCGCGGTCAGTGCGACGACCATCGCCAGCGGCAGCATGCCGCCGATCCAGCCGACCGCGCCGAGCGAGACGCCGAGCATCCCGACGAAGCCTGCGAACACCTTCAGCGCGATGTGGCCGGCCAGCATGTTGGCGAACAGACGCACGCTGTGCGAAACCGGCTTCAGGAAGAACGTGAGAACCTCAATGAAGACAACCAGCGGCAGGATGTAGACGGGAACGCCCGAGGGCACGAAAATCTTGAAGAACTTCAGGCCGTTCTTGTAGAGGCCGTAGATCAGCACGGTGAAGAACACCAGGAGCGCCAGCGCCGCGGTGACGATGAGGTGGGTCGAAACCGTGAAGGTGTAGGGGATGATGCCGACGAGGTTCGACACGCAGATGAACATGAACAGCGAGAACACCAGCGGGAAGAACTTCATGCCTTCCGAGCCGGCGGTGCTGCGGATGGTGGTGGCGACGAATTCGTAAGAGATCTCGGCCATCGACTGGAAGCGGCCGGGGACCAGCTGCCGGCCGCTCGCCAGCATCAAAATCGAGATCACCGCCACCGCGATGAACATGTAGAGCGACGAATTGGTGAAGGCGATCGTCTGATTGCCGATATGGCCGATCGTGAACAGGGGCTCGATGTTGAACTGATGGATCGGGTCGATTTTCATCCGCGCGGCTCTTGTCCCCCGGCATTGTCTGCCGGCAATCGAATTATAGATGTCATGACTTCCCGTCAGCCCTCAGCGCTTGCCGGAGGCCACGCCCGCAGACCTCACCACGTTGACCACGCCGGCGACAAAGCCGAGCAGAACGAACACGATGAAACCGAACGGCGATGTCGACAACAAACGGTCGAACCCCCAGCCAATCACCGCCCCGACGACAACGCCCGCGACCAACTCCGAGGAAAGGCGGAAGCCGAGCGCCATGGCTGATGCCCTGGCAGCACCGTCTCCGCTTTCAGTTCCGGGTTGATCAGTCCTGATCTTGCGGCTGTCGCGAATTTCCGACAACCGATGATCCAGACTTCCGAGCCTTGCGGAAAGCGCAGCTTCGTCGGAGGACGATTGATCGCGATTTCCATTTGCGTTGTCGTTGGTGTCTTCGGCCATGCCCAAGACACTAAACGATGCTGCATGTGATGGAAATTGCGCCCGTCACCCTTAAAAGCCGCGCGGACCATACTTACCGCGTTTAATCAAGTCAAGATTGCGTCGTAACCAGTTAGAGCATTGATTTCATTTGCTTTATTTGGAGATATGCCATGGCCTAATGTCGCGGTGATCGCAGTGCAGCAGCTGGCGTCGTCGGGAACGATCTTGCGCTGCTTTGGGCGCTCTGTTGGGATGGCTTGAAGCCTCTCATGTTGCCGCCCGGAGCCCGCATGCCGCGCCAGATCGACTATTATTTCTCGCTTCAATCGCCGTGGGCCTATATCGGGCATGGGCCGTTTCGGAATCTCGTAAGTACCTACGATCTCAACGTGAATTACAGGCCGGTGCTTTTGGTCGATCTGTTCTCGGAGACCGGTGGGCTGCCGCTCGGCCAGCGTCATCCGGTACGGCAGCGCTACCGGATGGTCGAGCTGCAGCGCTGGCGCGACCGGCGCGGCCTGAACTTCCATCTGCAGCCTGCGAACTGGCCCTTCAACGCCCGCCTCGCCGATGGCGTGGTGATCGCCGCGATCGAGTCGGATCTTGATCCTGACCGGTTCATGCGGCGCGCCTATGCCGGGGTGTGGGAAGACCAGCTCAATCTGGCCGATCCCGCAACCGTCGCCAAACTCGCCGACGAATCCGGGCTTCCCGGCGGGCAGTTGGTGGAACGTTCGGGCGCGGAGGCCGTCAGCGCAGCGTATGAGCAGAACCGGCAGGATGCGCTCGCATCCGATGTGTTCGGTTCGCCCGGCTATGTGCTCGACGGCGAGGTGTTTTGGGGCCAGGACCGGATCGAATTATTGGCGGACGCGTTGAAGTCCGGCCGCAAGCCCTATAGCTCACAGGTTTAGAGCATGATCCGGAAAAGGATCATGCTCAAATAAAAAGGTAGAGCGGAATGACGAATCGAAGAGAAGTCATCGCGCTCTAGGGGCGGAGAGTCAGATCTGGAGAGACGGGAGGTAAGCCGATGCGCACAGCGACGTCGTCCTCGAAATTCTTCTTGCCCCTTGGCGCGGCGATGCTGATTGCCAGCGGAGCCGCCGTCGCGCAATCGATGCCGGATAACGAGAATGGCCGCTACGCGATGTCGGCGACATCGGACGGCGTGCTCAGGCTCGATACCAGAACCGGCGCGATGTCGACCTGCAACAATTCCGGCGCCGGCTGGGCCTGCTACGCCGTACCCGACGAGCGCGCGGCGATGGATGCGGAAATCGGCCGGCTGCAGGCCGACAATGAGAAGCTCAAAGCGGATCTTGCGGCGCGCGACCCGGTCGTCACCGGCAAGACCGATGAGCCGTTGCCGAAAAGCGACGCGCTGCCGAAAGATGACGCGCGGCCGAAATCGGATTCGCTCCGGAAGCCCGAGCCGAAGGTCGCCGAGGGCGAACGCAAGATCGAGATCCCGCTGCCGAGCGACCGCGACATGGACCGCATGATGTCGTTCCTGGAGAAGGCGTGGCGCCGGCTGATCGAGATGGCCAACCGCGTGCAGAAGGACGTCAACGGCAAGATTTGACGAGGTCTTTCTACCTGTCGTCCCGGCGAAACGCCGGGACCCATAATCACCGCTGTTGGTTGTTTATAGAAGGTGTTTACTCCGACCGCTCAACATCGAGAGGCCGCGGAGTGGGTCCCCGGCGTGCGCCGGGACGACAGGTTGAAAGATCGCCGATGACTTCGCCAAAATCGCTCTCGCGCACTTCGCCATCCGCGGTGACCGTCACCACCATCGTGTCGTCGCTGCTCGCGGTGCAGACATCAGGCGCGGGTTTCGTCAATCTCACCTCCGAGGTCGCGAAATTCACGCGGGAAGTTCGCGCCGGCGAAGGCGCGGTGACGCTGTTCATCCGTCATACCTCGGCGTCGCTGACGATCCAGGAAAACGCCGACCCGTCGGTGCTGGACGATCTCGCGACCGCGCTCGACCGCGCCGCGCCGCAAGATTTCGGATGGAGCCACGATACCGAAGGTCCCGACGACATGCCGGCGCATATCAAGACCATGCTGACCGCGACCTCACTGCAGGTCCCCATCCTCAACGGCGAGCTCGCGCTCGGCACCTGGCAGGCGATCTATCTGATCGAGCACCGCGCGCGTCCGCACCGGCGCGAAATCGTGCTGCAGTTCATCGGGAGTGTAAAATGAAACGGCCGCGGATCGCTCCGCAGCCGGTTGATTTGATAGCCTGCCCGCCGGATCAGGTCTTGCTGATATCGACGTCCTTGGTCTCCGGCAGGAAGAAGAAGCCGACGACCGCGGTGATCGACGCGAAGATGATCGGATACCAGAGGCCGGCATAGATATCGCCGGTGGAGGCCACGATCGCGAACGCGGTCGCGGGCAACAATCCGCCGAACCAGCCGTTGCCGATGTGATAGGGCAATGACATCGAGGTGTAGCGGATCTTGGTCGGGAACAGTTCGACCAGCATCGCGGCGATCGGGCCGTACACCATGGTGACGAAGATCACCAGGATGAACAGCAGTCCGATGATCGCCGCGACCTGCGGACGGAGGATGTCGAACGGGTTCGACATCTTGACGATGCCGGCGTCGCCCGCCTTGGGATAACCGGCGCCGGCGACCGCAGCGGTGATCGCCGGATTGCTGGTCTTGGCGTCGGTGTAAGGCACCTCCTTGCCGTTGACGACGATCTTCACGCCGGAGCCTGCGGCGCCATAGGTCGTCGCGTACTTGACCGACGACCCGGCGAGGAAGGCGCGGGCGGTGTCGCATGGCGCGGTGAAGACGCGGGTACCGACCGGGTTGAACAGGTCGCCGCAGCCTGCGGGATCGGCAACCACTTCCACCTTCGTCGCTTCGATCGCCTTTTCCAGCGCCGGGTTGGCGTTGCTGGAGATCATCCGGAAGATCGGGAAGAAGGTCAGCGCCGCGATCAGGCAGCCCGCCAGGATGATCGGCTTGCGGCCGATCCTGTCGGACAGCGCGCCGAACACGATGAAGAAGCCGGTGCCGAACAATAGCGACCAGGCGATCAGCAGGTTGGCGGTGTAGCCATCGACCTTGAGGATCGATTGCAGGAAGAACAGCGCGTAGAACTGGCCCGTGTACCAGACCACGCCCTGACCCATGGTGCCGCCGAGCAGCGCCAGGATGACGATCTTGGCATTGCTCCAGTTGGCGAAAGCCTCGGTCAGCGGGGCCTTTGAGCTCTTGCCTTCGTCCTTCATCTTCTGGAACACCGGCGATTCATTCAGGCGCAGCCGGATCCAGACCGAGATTCCGAGCAGCAAGACCGATACCAGGAACGGAACACGCCAGCCCCAAGCGGCGAATTCAGGTTCGCCGAGTGCGGAACGGGTGAACAGGATCACCAGCAGCGACAGAAACAGGCCGAGCGTCGCGGTGGTCTGGATGAACGAGGTGTAGTAGCCGCGTTTACCCTGTGGCGAATGTTCGGCCACATAGGTTGCGGCTCCGCCATATTCGCCGCCGAGCGCGAGGCCTTGCGCCAGACGCAGCGCGATCAGGATCACCGGCGCGGCAAAGCCGATGGTGGCGGCATTGGGCAACAGGCCGACAATGAAGGTCGACAGGCCCATGATCATGATGGTGACGAGGAAGGTGTATTTGCGGCCGACGATGTCGCCGATGCGCCCGAACACGATGGCGCCGAACGGGCGTACCAGGAAGCCGGCGGCAAAGGCCAGCAGCGCGAAGATATCCCGCGTCCCCGGCGGGTAGGCGCTAAAAAACTGGGCACCGATGATGGGAGCGAGCGATCCGTACAGGTAGAAATCGTACCATTCGAAAACCGTGCCGAGCGAGGACGCCAGAATGACGAACCGTTCGTCCTTCGTCATGCCGCCCGATCGCGCCGAGGTTGCAGCTAGTGTAGACATCTGGATCGTTCCCCCAATTTTTATTGGCCATGCTCGCTCACCTGCCGAGCCAGGCCAGATTAAGCGATGGGCTTCGCAATAAGCTAACATCGCCCCGAAACCCGCCCCAATAAGACTTTCGGCCCTTTGTCCCGCAAAAAGCAGCAGCATTCCTCGAGATGAATCCATCCAGCCCGGGACCCAGCTCATGCCGTATTGCGGCGCACCAAGGGGCGGGTTAACTGCTTTGGCATGTGGTATTACTGGGCGCTTGCACGCCGCTGCCGCTCAGGGGACAAGAGGGCGGCGGATTCGTCATCCGCTTGCGAGAAATAGATGACCGCTACTGCCAACACCCACCTCGTCATTGCCGATGACCACCCGCTGTTCCGCGATGCGTTGCGGCAGGCGGTGGCGAGCGTCGTGAGTTCGGCTGTCATCAGCGAGGCGGGGTCGTTCGACGATCTCACCGGCTTGCTGGAACAGGATTCCGAGGTCGACCTGATCCTGCTCGATCTGACCATGCCGGGAATTAGCGGCTTCTCCGGCCTGATCTATTTGCGGGCGCAATATCCCGCGATCCCCGTGGTGATCGTATCCGCCAGCGACGATGCCGGCACGATCCGCCGCTCGCTCGATTTCGGCGCCTCCGGCTTTATCCCCAAGCGATTCGGCGTCGAGACGCTGCGCGACGCGATCATGAAAGTGATGGAAGGCGACGTCTGGGTTCCCCCGGATACCGACCTTTCATCGGTCAACGACCCCGACATGACGCGGCTGCGCGACCGGCTGGTGACGCTGACCCCGCAGCAGGTGCGGGTGCTGATGATGCTGTCGGAGGGGCTGCTCAACAAGCAGATCGCCTACGAGCTCGGGGTGTCGGAAGCGACCATCAAGGCGCATGTGTCGGCGATCCTGCAGAAGCTCGGGGTCGAAAGCCGGACGCAAGCCGTGATCGCGGCGGCGAAAATCGCCGGCGGCCAATGGCGGCAGGGCGCTTGATGCGCTGAGGCGATGCCCTGTAAGCCTTGCTCTATAAGCCTTGCTCTATAGGCCTTGTTCTATAAGCCTTGCCATTCAGAACGCCGGATGGCTGGCGGGAGCGGTTGGGTTATATCTTTGGACCGCTCGGATGGTCGCCCCGACTATCTGCATCAAAAGGTGTGGGAGCCGATCGGCGCGGAAACCGACGCGACATGGCTGGTCGATGCGCCGTGCTGCGTGACTACGCACGGCTCGGGCGCCTGCTTGCCCATGGCGGCGCCTGGGAGGGCAAGCAGGTCATTCCCGCGCAATGGATGATCGACGCAACGACGGTGCGCGCCTCCGATATCTATCTCGCGCCAGGCAGATACGGTCCCGGTTCGTTCGGATATGGCTATCTGGTCTGGCTGCTTCCGGGGACCAGGCGCCGGTTCGCGCTCGTGAGCGACTATGGACAGCGTATCTTTGTCGATCCGGGCTCAAAGCTGATGATGGTCCAGACGGCCCTCGAGACGACGCAGAGCGAGGTCATGCATCTGTGGTCGGCGTTGGTCGAGTAATTCGGCGGGCAATGATGCGGCGTCCAGTATCACGAGTGAGTGAAATTGATCGGCAGCACGGGAGCGAACCCTATTCCGCCGCCACCATCTGCTGGGTGCGCCATTGGCCCAATAATGCCCGCAGCGACGCCGGTTTGACCGGCTTGTTGAGCACCGTGATGTTCTCCTCGCGCGCCGCCGCCCGCACATGCGGGCTGCGGTCGGCGGTGATCAGGATCGCCGGAATGCTGTCGCCGAAGCGGCGGCGGATATCGCGAATTGCGGCGACGCCGTTGCCGCGATCGAGATGGTAGTCGACCAAGAGACCGGTGACGCGCCCGTCCGCGGCTTCGATCGCGGCGATCGCGGCTTCGGGGTCGGCGACTGCGATCACCTCGGCGTCCCAGGCGGTCAACAGCGTCTTCATGCCGTCGAGGATGGCGACGTCGTTCTCGATGCACACGATCAGCGCGCCGCTCATCGGCGTCTTGGAGAGCGGCGTCGCGCTGGTGACGGCGGCGGTGTGATTGATCGTATCGGCGATCGGCACCGTGACCGAGAACACCGAGCCGCCGCTGGCATTGGCGTCGAGCGCGATGCTGTGGTTGAGCACGCGCGCCAGCCGCTCGACGATCGACAGACCGAGGCCGAGGCCGCGCGCGATCCGCGCGCCCTGCTCGAGACGGTGAAATTCCTTGAAGATCTCGCCGCGCTTGGCAACGGGAATGCCGACGCCGGTATCATAGATGCCGATCCGCAAGCTTTGGCCGTGGCGGCGGCAGCCGACCAGCACGCGCCCGCGCAGGGTGTATTTGACGGCGTTGGAGATGAAATTCTGCAGCAGCCGCCGCAGCAGCGAACGATCGGATGCCACCGGCAGCGAGCAGGGCACGAAGGTCAGCTGCAGCCCCTTGGCCCGGGCGATCGGCGCAAATTCGATCTCGAGCGACCGCATCAGGTCGCCCATCCTGAAGCTCGTGATCGACGTCGTCATGGCGCCGGCGTCGAGCCGGGAGATATCCAACAGCGCGCCGAGGATTTCCTCGATCGCCTCCAGCGAGTCGTCGATATTCTCGACCAGCCGTGAATCCTCGCCGCCGCTCTGGCGCTCGACCAGGCTCGT
>Ga0137415_10000746_pt1 | contig 31769 bp, 27 predicted proteins | sample CZODoug3_1_1_16f_FD_183082 | JGI IMG/M metagenome (GOLD analysis project Ga0137415, IMG submission 183082) | Vadose zone soil fungal communities from Angelo Coast Range Reserve, California, USA - CZODoug3_1_1_16fungal (Hybrid Assembly) | ecosystem: Environmental > Terrestrial > Soil > Vadose...
TGCCCAAGGCACTGCTGCGCAACCGCATCGGCCTGACCGACGCGGAGCGCGAGCTGATGGAGTCCTGCCTGCCGCTCTGGGGTGCCACCCAGCGGCAGCTGGACGCGGTACTCCCGGTCGGCGAACCGGGCGAGACAAATGCGACCTTCCGCGCCGAGCTCAGCCCCGAAGAGGTCTGCGCGGACCTCGCTGGCCCCGGTGGCTGGCGGGACAGCATCGACCTGATGCTCACCGCGGTGGTCCGAGGCCACCCCGGTGCGAAGGAACTGCGCCGCAGCTGGCGCGTCGACCGCCCACGCCCCCAACGGGTGGTCCTGGCACACGTGACTGAGGATCTGCCGGCCCTGACCGGCACCCTGCAGCGCGTGCTGCGTGCGCACGGCGATCTCACGCCGTGCGTGGAAGTGGTGTCACCCCCGCTGGCGCTCCCCCCGTACCACCGGCTGGCGCTGCGTGATTCGACCTCGCTGTGGCGACCGAACGACCGGGGGGATGCGGGGCGTAACCGCCGCGACTCCGGTTCGCTGGTCGACGCCTGAGGCGAGGGACAACAAAGGTCAAGGAGGCGAGATGCCGGAAGACCGGGAAGTCATCGACGTCACGGTCGACACGCACAGCCTGCTGCTTTCGCTCGCCGGGCTGCTCGACGACGAGCTGCTCGGCTGGTGCCGGGAGCTGGTCGCGGTCGGCGAGGGCGACTACGCCCTGGAGCTCGCCACGGCCGCCGTGCAGGCGGACCGGGTGCGGCTGTCGACGACGGTGCACGATCAGCTGTACGCCGCCGCGAGTCGGCTCAAGCTGCTCGGGCGGGGCGAGTCACTGCCCGCGCCGGACAGCACGCCACGGCTGCGGCACCGGTTCCTTGCGGACCCGGCCAGCGGCGGGTTCCCGGTGGTCACCGGCGAGCGGTCGCCCGAGCACGCGCTCGGTGCGGTGCCGTCCCGGTTGCTGCGGGACTGCGAGCTCTGGCTGAGCTGGCGGTGCACCCCAGCCGGCTCGGCCCCTGGCCCGCTGCCGCACCCGGTGGTGCTGATCGAGGCCGACGACTCCGACGGCGCCGACGTGCTTGCGTACCAGGTCGGCGAGGTCCTGCTGCGGGCCGGTGTATTCGCCTCGGTCGAGGTGTTCGCCGCCGACATTGAGCTCGGCGATTACCACCGCGCCGCGCTCGCCGAGGCACACCGCGTCGAGATGACCGGCGACCGACCACTCAGTGAGGCCACCGGCGTGACCAGGGCGGTGGCGCCGAACGGCCGCCCGGGTGGCGCACGCCCCGAGGCACCCGCCAACGGCGCCGAGCCGAGGCCCCGCGACACCGCCCGCCGGCCCGAACCGCCCCGGGGCGGCCAGAGCACCGGCGCCGCCGAGGGCGGCCGGCCCGCTCCGCTGCGCCCGGTGGACCGGGTGATCACCGCGCGGAGCTCGACGCCGCGCCGGCCGCGCAACGAGCGCACCGACCGCTCCGACGCCGGCTTCGACGAGATCGCCTCCGGGCTGACCTTCGACCGAGGCGGCGGCGACAACGACGACGACCTGTTCCGTCCGGATGTCGCGGACGGGCCGGGCGCCTCGCCCGACCTGCCGCCCGCCGACCGCCGCCCTGGTGGCGAGCCATGGGGCGGATCCCGCGACGGCGGGCCGGCCAGGGAAGAGCCGAAGGGCCGGCCCGGACCGCCGCCCCGGCCGACCCCGCCGGGCACCGGAGCGTTCTCGGCCGGCCCGGAGCGGACCGCCGCCAACCGGCCGGTGCCGCCGGCGGGCCCCGGCGGACCGGGTGGCCCCGGTGGCCCCGGTGGACCGAACGGGCCGGGCGGGCCGGGTGGTCCGGGAAAACGCCCCCCGGGTCGGCCGGATGACACGGCGGACGGCCCGTTGTCCGATGTAGAGCAGCGGTTGCTCCGCCAGCTCCACGAGGAGCTCGCGGCCCGGGAGGACCGGGGCAGCTCGCCGCCAGGCAAGGACGAGCCGCGGATCTTCCGGGGTGCCAACGGCGGCGGCCGCAAGCCGCCCCGCCCCACCCGGCCGAACGACCCGCCGCCCGACCGCGCCGGCTGACCTCGAACCGCCCCGGGTGAACCTCGAAACCGCCCCGGGTGACCCCGCGTCGCCCGGCGCGAGCTCGCGTCGCCGGGCGGGCCTGACCGCCACCCGGCAACGCGCGCACGCCGGCTTTCCGTGATCATCAGGACACCTGGGCTGTTGTTGCCACCCGAAAACAGCCCGCAGGTCCTGATGATCACCGAAGTGTGTCTCACTGCGCGGTTTGCAAGGTCTCTCAAAGGTTGGGACGGAATGCTGTCGGCATGAGGCAGGAGCCGCCGGCGCGGCACACCGCGGGACGCGGCCGGCGTTGGTTTCTGCTGTGCTTCGCCACCGTGCTGGCGGTGGCCACCGTCGGGGCGTCGGTGCTGATCGTGCAACGCGGACAGCGGGCCAGCGGCGAGTACTACTACCCGGCGGCCACCGACCCGACGAGCGACCCGACCACTGGGACGACGACCACCGGGACGATGACCACCGGGAGCGGCACCGGGCTGGGCGCCGACGGCAACGCCGTCCGGGCGGCCGCCGCCTCGGTGGACGTGCTGAACGCCGCCCAGCCGCCGGTCGCCGCCTACGGGGTCGCGGTGCTGGACCGGGTCAGCGGGCAGCTCAGCGTCGGCTCGCAGGGTGCCACGCCGCTCTACTCAGCGTCCGTGGTGAAGCTGTTCACCGCGGTGGCCATCCTGCACCGCTCCGAGGCCGGGGCTGTGACGTTGACCGACGCGCAGCGGGCGGACATCCAGCGCGCGCTGAGCCTGAGCGACGACAACGCGATGAACGCGCTCTGGAACCAGTTCGGCGGCCCCCAGACGGTGACGGACATGGTCGGCCTTGCCCACCTGCGGGACACCCGGCCGCCGGCGAACCCCGGGGAGTGGGGCGAGACCCTAATCTCCGCGCGGGACGTCGTCGCGGTCTACGAGTACCTGCTCACCTCGATGACCCAGGCCGACCGGGACGCCGTGCTCGGCGCGCTCGCCAGCGCCCAGGACATCGGCGCGGACGGCTTCGACCAGACCTTCGGCCTGCTGCGCAGTCCCCGCCCGCTCGGGGTAGCCGCCAAGCAGGGCTGGATGATCGACGGGCCGACGCTGTACCTGCACAGCACCGGTGTCTCCGGCGCGGGCGCCCGGTACGTGATCGCGCTGCTCAGCGCGCAGCCGGCGACCGTCGGCTACGAGACGGGCCGGGCCTACGTCTCGGCCGCCGTGGCGGGTGTGGTCACCGCGCTGGGCGGGCGCGGCGAGTAGGCACCGACCGACCCACCTTGCCCAGCGGGTGGGGTTCGAGGTGAGCGGTTAGAGTCAGGATCATGCCGGCTCCTGACTCGCCAGTACCCCCCCGACCTGCGGCAACGGTGATGTTGCTGCGGGACGCCGAGGCGGGGCTCGAGGTGTTCCTGCAGCGCCGAGTCAAGGCCATGGCGTTCGCGCCCAGCGTCACCGTGTTCCCCGGCGGCGGTGTCGACGACCGCGACCGCCAGCTGGACCCGACCACCTGGATCGGGCCGCCGCCGTCCTGGTGGGCCGGCCGGTTCGGCTGCGACGAGGCGCTCGCCGCCGCGCTGGTCTGCGCCGCCGTGCGGGAGACCTTCGAGGAGTGCGGCGTGTTGCTGGCCGGCGATCCGGACGGCACCGCCCTGGACGTCGACGCCGAGCGGCTCGCGGCGGCCCGCGCCGAGCTGGTGGACCGGCGTGGCTCGCTGGCCGAGGTGCTCACCGCCAACGGCTGGGTGCTGCGCGCCGACCTGCTGCGGCCGTGGTCCAACTGGATCACCCCGGAGGTCGAGCCGCGCCGCTACGACACCTACTTCTTCGTCGCCGAGCTGCCGCCCGGCCAGCGCGCCGACGACAGCACCACCGAGGTCACCGAGGCCGGCTGGTACCGCCCGGCGGACGCGCTGGCCGACTGGCGCGGCGATCGCCGGCAGCTGCTGCCGCCGACCTGGGTCAGCCTGGAGCAGCTTGCCGGGCAGTCCGAGGTGGCCGCCGCCCTCGCCGAGGGCGAGCACCGGCCGATCAACCCCCTGATCCCCAAGGTGCGCCGCGAGGACGGCAAGGTTCTGCTGTCGCTGCCCGGCGAGCTGGGCTACGACACCGCGCCGCTGCAGCTGCGGCCGCGCCAGTCGCCCAGCCCGAACCCGCCGAGGCGCGGCCTGCTGCCCGAGGGACAGCGCCCGCCGCACCCGCTGTACGAGAAGCTGCGCCCGGTCACCGCGACCGCGTCGGTGCTGCTCTGCGAGAACCCCTCCCCGATGACCCTGGAGGGCACCAACACCTGGCTGCTGCGCGCCCCGGACGCCGAGCAGGTGATCGTGATCGACCCGGGCCCGCTGGACGAGCACCACCTGCGGCAGATCGCCGAGCACGGGCCGGTGGCGCAGATCCTGCTCACCCACCACCACTTCGACCACTCCGAGGGCGCGGCCCGCCTCGCCGAGCTGACCCACGCCCCGGTGCGGGCGCTCGACCCGAAGCTGGTGCTCGGCGGCGAGGGCCTGACCGAGGGCGACGTGGTGGCCGCCGCCGGCCTCGAGCTGCGGGTGCTGGCCACCCCGGGGCACACCGCCGACTCGCTGAGCTTCGTGCTGGAGGACGCGGTGCTCACCGGCGACACCGTGTTGGGCCGCGGCACCACGGTGATCGCGCAGCCGGACGGCCGGCTCAGTGACTACCTCGGCTCGCTGCGCCGCCTCGCCGAGCTGCCGGACGGGCTGGCCGTGCTGCCCGGGCACGGCCCCGAGCTGCCCGACGCCGGCGTGGTGGCCCGCGAGTACCTGGCGCACCGCGAGCAGCGCCTTCAGCAGGTCCGGGACGCGCTGCGCCAGCTCGGCCCGGACGCCACGCCGCGCCAGGTCGTCGAGCTCGTGTACGCGGACGTCGACCAGGTGCTCTGGCCGGCCGCCGAGTCGTCCGTGCGCGCCCAGTTGGACTACCTGCGCGCCTGACGGGTCAGTGCGCGAGGGGTCAGTGCGCGAGGGGTTCAGCACGCCCCGAGGGCCGCAGGTGACCGCGTAGGGCGGCCACGGCGACGGACACGGCCACCGCGCCCACCCCGCCGGCCAGGAAGGCGGTCGGCGGGCCGTGGGCCTCTACCAGTGCCCCGCCGAGCGCCTGCCCGCCGGCCAGCCCCAGGGTGACCGCGGTGATCACCCAGCCGAAGGCCTCGGTGGCGGTGCCGGCAGGGGCGGTCAGCTCGACGCCCATCGAATGGGCGGTGGCCTGCGCGGTGATCGTGGCGCCGGCCAGCACCATCGTCACGGCTAGCCAGACGAGGTCGGGAGCGGCGGCCATCACGACCACCGCCAGCCCGAACGCGGCCAGCAGCGCGGGTACCCGGTTGCGCAGCTCGCTGGGCCAGGGGTGCAGCCCGTACAGGAGGCCGGCGAGCACCGAGGTGACCGACCACGCGGACAGCAGCACCCCGGACAGCGCGGGCCGGCCGGCCTCCGTGGCCGCCGCCGGCACGCCGACCTCCACCACTCCGATCGCCACGCCGAAGCCGAGCGCGGCCAGCGTCATCACCCGCATCCCGGGGCTGGCCAGCGCGCCCAACCCGGAGCTGGCCGAGGTGGCGACGGGCCGGCGGCTCCGGACCGTCCGGGTCAGCGCGAAGCTGACCGCGCCCAGCAGCATCATGGTGACCGCGACCGCCAGCCCGGTGCCCGCCCATGGCGCGACGATCAGCGCGGCCGCCGCGGCGGGTCCCAGGATGAAGAACACCTCCAGGCTGACCGCCTCGTAGGTGTACGCCGCCTCCCGTCGTGACCCGGCCGGCACCAGGTGCGCCCACAGCGCCCGGGAGGAGCCGGGCAGCGCCGGTGTGGCCAGCCCCATGGCCAGCCCGGCGGCCACCAGCACGGGTAGGCCGAGGTGGCGTTCGATGGCGAGGAACAGGCACCCGCTGGCCGCCGCGAACAGCACGGTGATCAGCAGCAGCGGCCTGGTCGGGCCGAGCCGGTCGATGATCCGGCCCTGCACCACCGATCCGGTGGACTCACCGATCAGCGCGGCGGCCGCGACGAAACCGGCCCAGGCGAACGAGTCGTAGCTGCGCTGCACGTAGAACAGGGAGGCCAAGCCGATCATGGCGATCGGGAACCGGCCCAGCGCCGAGGCGAGCATGGGGGCGCGGGCGCCCGGGGCACGCAGCAGGGCGCGGTAGTCGGTCAGGGACGTGGACACCCGGCCAGCCTTACCACCCAGCCCGGAATACGCCACCGGGTTACGGGCCCGGCCACCGGTCGGACGCGCCGCCGTAGCCCGGGCGCACCGGACCGGCCGCTACCTTCACCGATCCAGGCCTGCCGGGTCGCCCGACGACGCCCGGCCGGGTCAGTGCGACGACGCCGGCCGGGTCGGGACGAGCGACGGGCGGTTCAGCGGGCCCGGCGGGCCAGGCGCTCGGGCTCCAGGATCAGCACGCTCTTGCCTTCCAGGCGCAGCCAACCGCGCTGGGCGAAGTCGGCGAGTGCCTTGTTTACGGTCTCCCGGGAGGCGCCGACCAGCTGGGCTATCTCCTCCTGGGTCAGGTCGTGGGTGACCCGCAGCAGCCCGGACTCCTGCGAGCCGAACTGGCGGGCCAGCTGCAGCAACGCCTTGGCGACCCGGCCCGGCACGTCCGTGAAGATCAGGTCGGCCAGCGAGTTGTTCGTCCGGCGCAGCCGGCGCGCGATGACCCGGAGCAGTTGCTCGGCGATGTCCGGCCGCTTCGAGATCCAGTCCTTCAGCGCGCCCCGGTCCATCGAGTAGGCGCGCACCTCGGTGATGGTGGTCGCCGAGGACGTACGGGGCCCTGGGTCGAAGATGGAGAGCTCGCCGAACATGTCCGACGGCCCGAACACCGCGAGCAGGTTCTCGCGCCCGTCCGGCGACTTCCGGCCGATCTTCACCTTGCCGTTGGCGATGATGTAGAGCCGGTCGCCCTGCTCGCCCTCGGCAAAGATCACGTGGCCCCGGGGGAAGTCAACAGGCTCGAGCTCCCCGGAGAGCGCTTCAACCGCGCTCGGCTCGACGCCTTGGAAAATGCCCGCACGGAGCAGGACCTCGTCCACAGCCACTCCTCAACTCGCGGCCGTTGACCCCCATTGGTGCGGATCTAAGAGGTGCCCACGGACCGTGACCGATCAATCGGACGGCAGTCTAGTGCTCCATGCGGTGGTGTTGACCACTGCGACCCCTTGGAGGACGTGTCGCGCCGCCGGTCACGACGCGATTCGCTGCCGCCGTTCGGTGTCCCGACGCTCCGTACGGGGGCGTCGGTCGTCCCGGTTGCGCAGCCGGAACAAGTCCAGTGCGCGGCCGGTACCGAACCGGAACAGCGCTTTGACCTCGTCTGGGCGAGCCCGCTCCAAGAAGTCATCGAGCTCGTCCTGTCGCACGGCTGACTCTCTCAGCCGCGCTTCGACTCGCTCCATGCCCAGGGCGAAGAACATCACCAGCAGCGGCACGAGTATCGACAACCAGGCAGTCATGACGGGGGGAATCCTCTCGCATGACACAGCGGGGACGTGTATCGGGGTGGGTGTGTTGCGGCAGCAGTGTGCCATGGGGCATCGTCGGAACCTGTCGGTGCTGTCCGTACCCTGGACAAGGTGACCAAGCCCGCCCGATCGGTACGACCTCGAAGCAAGGTGGCCGCGCGTGTCGCGGCAGGTGAGAGCGAGCTCGGGCGCACCCGGCGGGTCCGGCGGATGGTTCGCACCCTCGCCGAGGCGTACCCGGGCGCCCACTGCGAGCTGGATTTCCGCACGCCGCTGGAGCTCGCGGTGGCCACCATCCTGTCCGCGCAGTGCACCGACAAACGGGTCAACGAGGTCACTCCGGCCTTGTTCGCCCGGTACCCCACGGCCGCCGCGTACGCGGGCGCGGACCGTACCGAGCTCGAGGAAATGATCCGGCCGACCGGATTCTTCCGTAACAAGGCCTCATCCCTGCTCGGTTTGGGCGCGGCGGTCGAAGAAAAGTTCGGCGGCGTGTTGCCGAGCACGCTCGAACAGCTCGTCACGCTGCCCGGGATCGGCCGCAAGACGGCCAACGTCATCCTCGGCAACGCCTTCGACGTGCCCGGAATCACCGTGGACACGCACTTCGGGCGCCTGGTCCGCCGCTGGGGCTGGACCGAGGAGGAGGACCCGGTCAAGGTCGAGCACGCGGTCGGCGCGTTGGTGCCGAAGGCCGAGTGGACGATCGTGTCGCACCGGGTGATCTTCCACGGGCGCCGGGTCTGCCACGCCCGCAACCCCGCGTGCGGGGTCTGCCCGTTGGCCGCCGACTGCCCCTCCTTCGGCGCCGGGCCGACCGAGCCGGAGAAGGCCGCGAAGCTGGTCAAGGGCCCGGAGACGGCGCACCTGCTGGCCATGGCCGGCCTCGGGCCGGAGCCTGAGTCGGCGTCCGGTTCGGAGCCGGAGTCGGGTGCCGTGCCGGTCTCGACGGCGAAGGCGTTCGCGCCGCCCCCGCCGGCCGCCGACCCGGTGCCGGCCGGCAGCTCGGCGGGGGCCCCGCCAGGGGCTGCCCGGTGACCTCGCGGACGGGGCTGACCAGGGGCGAGCTGCTTTCTGTCGTCGCGGTTGTCGTGCTCGCGGCGATCGCGGTGGCGGCGCTGTGGCCCGCGCTGACCGGGCGCCACGCGGACACTCCGCCCGCCGCACCGACGCAGCCGGGGCCGTCCGCCGCCGCGCCCGGCACCTGGAGCGAGGAGGGGCTGGAGGGCGCCCGCCGGGCCGCTGGCCTGCCGGCCTGCCCGGACGGCGCCGGTCCCGCCCCGGCCGGTCCGCTGGCCGGCGTCCGGGTGCCCTGCCTCGGTGCGCCGGGCGTGGTCGAGCCGGCCGCCGCACTGGCCGGCCACGAGGTCCTGATCAACGTATGGGCGTCCTGGTGCCAGCCCTGCCGCACCGAGCTGCCCGTACTCGCCGAGTACGCCGCCCGCCCCGACGCCGTCCCGGTGCTCGCGGTGGACGAGCGGGACCGGCCGGACGCCGCGCTGGCGCTGCTGACCGACCTCGGCGTGCGGCTGCCGGCGGTGGCCGACCCGGACGGTGTGCTGGCCGGCGCGCTGCGGGTGCCACCGGTGCTGCCGGTCAGCTACCTGCTGCGGGCCGACGGCTCGGTGCGGATGATCACCCCGCCCACGCCGTTCGGCACCGCCGACGAGGTGGCCGCCACGGTGGCCCGGCTGCACGCGGCGGGCTCATGAGCCGCTGCGGAGGGCGCCGGTGAGCGCCGTGCCGAGCGAGAAGGCGTCCGGCGAGTCGGCGTGGCTGGCGTCCGTGCGGGTGGACCCGGCCGCCGCGCCCGCCTGGCTGGTTCCGCTGGTGCGCGCGGTCGGCTCCGCCACGCCGAGCGAGCTGAGCCTGCACAACCTCGTGCCACCGAGCACCGGGGCCCGGCGCGCCGCGGTACTCGTGCTGTTCGGCGAGTCCGAGGCCGGCCCGGACGTGCTGCTCCAGGAACGGGCCGGCGGTCTGCGTGATCATGCAGGTCAGGTGTCCTTTCCGGGCGGCGGGCGGGAGGCCGTCGACGAAGGACCGGTGGACACCGCGCTGCGCGAGGCCGCCGAGGAGACCGGGCTGGATCCGGCCGGCGTGGTGCCGCTCGCGCTGCTGCCGGAGCTGTTCATCCCCCCGTCCGGGTTTCGCGTCACCCCGGTGCTGGCACACTGGCGCGACCCAGTGGCGGTCCAGCCGGTCGATCCGGCCGAAACCGCCGCTGTGGTACGCGTCCCGGTGGCCGAGCTGGCCGATCCGGGGCACCGATTCCTGGTGCGGCACCCGTCGGGCTGGGTAGGGCCGGCGTTCGAGGTGGCGGGCATGGTCGTGTGGGGGTTCACCGGTGGACTGGTGGACGCGTTGCTGCGGATGGGCGGCTGGGAACGCCCGTGGGGTGATGGCCCGGCCAGGGACCTGGACGGGGCCTGGCTGACCGCCCGCCAGCGACGCGGGTCCGCGCGGTGACGCAAGTCCGCGCGGTGCCGCCTGCGGGCCAGGGAGTCAGGGCATGAGCTGGGTCGACGTCTTCGTACTGCTGCTCGCCGTGCTGGCCGGCGTGTCCGGCTGGCGGCACGGCATGGCGGTGGCGCTGCTGTCCTTCGTCGGTGTGCTCGGCGGCGCGATCATCGGGGTCCGGTTGGCGCCGCTGCTCGCGCAGCACGTGGAGTCGCCGACCGCGCGGGTGATGGTCAGCATCGGTGTGGTCGTGCTGCTCGTCGCGCTCGGCGAGACGACCGGGGTGTTCTTCGGGCGGCGGATCCGGGACCGGATCACCGGCGAGCAGACGCTGCGGGTCGACTCCACCCTCGGCGCGATCCTGCAGGGGTTGACCGTGGTGCTGGCCGCCTGGCTGGTCGCGCTGCCGCTGGCCTCGGCGAGCTTCCCCGGGCTGGCCGCCGGCATCCGGGGCTCCAAGGTGCTCGCCGCGGTGGACTCGGTGGTGGGGTCGGTGCTGCCGTCCGCCCGCCAGCTGCCCTCCGAGCTGCGCGCGCTGCTCGACTCCTCCGGCTTCCCCGACGTGCTCACCCCGTTCGCGCAGACCCCGATCACCGTGGTCGGCCCGCCCAACCTGGCACTGCAGACCAGCGCCGAGGTGCAGACGGCCGAGGACAGCGTGCTGAAGATCCGCGGCAAGGCCACCCAGTGCTCGCGGGCGCTGGAGGGCTCCGGCTTCGTGATCGCGCAGGACCGGGTGGTGACGAACGCGCACGTCGTGGCCGGTACCGCCGAGGTGAGCGTCGAGGTGCCCGGCCGGGGCGGCAAGTCCAGGACGAAGCCGGCCTCGGTGGTGGCCTACGACCCCGAGATCGACGTGGCCGTGCTGGCGGTGCCCGGACTGGGCGTGACGCCGCTGCAGTTCGCCCCGAGGGCCGCCACGGTGTCCGATGACGCGATCGTGCTCGGCTACCCGCTGGACGGACCGTTCAAGGCCACCGCGGCCCGGATCCGGGACCAGATCGACCTGCGCGGACTGGACATCTACAACTCGCAGACCGTGGTGCGCGACGTGTACACGATCCGTGCGGTGGTCCGCTCCGGCAACTCCGGCGGCCCGCTGCTGGCCCCGGACGGCACGGTCTACGGCATCGTGTTCGGCGCCGCCCAGGACGACCCGGAGACCGGCTTCGTGTTGACCGCACAGCAGGTCGAGCCGTTGGTGAACAGTGCGCCGAGGCTCACCAGCGAGGTATCGACCGGCAGCTGCGCGGCCTGAGCCGGCCGGGCCGGGTCCTGACCGGCCGGGTCTGAGTCGCCCGGGCCGGGGCGGGTCAGCCGGTGAGGAAGTCGGCGATCAGCGCGGTGGTGGCGGGCGCGGCCTCCTGGTGGGGGAAATGCCCGGCCGTGGGTAGCGCGCGGTACTGGTAGCGGTCGGCGACCACCCAGCGCGCCGAGGCCCGCGCAGTGCGCTCCAGCATGCTGGGGTCCTCGGCGCCGTGCAGCTGCAGCACGGGCATGTCCACGGGCCGGGCCACCGCGGCGGCGAAGCGTTGCCCGTCCGTGCGGGCCTGCGAGCGCACCGCCCAGCGGAAGTACTCCAGCGCGCAGTGCGCTACGCCGGGGATCAGCATGGCGTCCCGGTTGCGCCGGACCACCTCGTCGAACTCCACCGCGGCCGGCCAGTCCGGCCCGGCCCAGGCGCGCAGGATCCGTTCCACCCGGGCCGCGCCGTCCGCCCGCAGCGACCGCTCCGGCAGCATCGGCAGCTGGAAACCCATCGCGTGCCGGCCGGCCCAGCCCTGCCCCCTCGGGTCCGCCCAGCTCGCGTGGCGCAGGGCCAGCGGGTGCGGGGCGTTCAGCACGACCAGCGAGTGCACCAGCCGGGGGTGCAACGCGGCGAGCGTCCAGGCGACCAGGCCGCCCCAGTCGTGGCCGACCACGGTGGCCCGCCGCTCGCCCAGTGCCCGGACCAGCCCGGCTAGGTCGCCGGCGAGGGTCCACAGGTCGTAGCCGCGCGGCGGCTTGTCCGAGTCCCCGTAGCCGCGCAGATCGACCGCGACGACCCGGAAGCCGGCCTCGGCCAGCCCGACGAGCTGATGCCGCCAGGACCACCAGAACTCCGGGAAGCCGTGCGCCAGCATCACCAGTGGACCCTGCCCGCATTCGGCCAGGTGCAGCCGGATGCCGTTGGCGGACACGTCACGGTGTCGCCAGGGGCCGGCGATCCGCACCGACGACGGGTCCGGCCCGGTTTTCACCGCCACACGGGCCCGGATCGAGCGGTGTGCCGGCCGGGGCCGGGGCTCACTGTGGCCGGGTTAAGAGTGGCGGGGTTCGGAGTAGCGGGGCTAAGAGTGGCGGGGTTAAGAGTGGCGGGGTTAAGAGTGGCGGGGTTAAGAGTGGCGGGGTTCCCGCCGTGCTCACCGCTCCAGGGCTGGTGTGCCATCACGCCCGCGCCTGCCGAGCGCCGCGGCGGTGTCCTTCACGCTGCTGATGGTCCGTGCCGGGGCACGGATCCGGCGGACCCGCAGGTAGCCGAGAAGCCCGGCCAACCCGGCCGCGAGCAGCATCATGCCGAACACGATCAGGTACGCCGCCCATGGCATCAGCCAGATGGTCAGCAGCTCGGCCACCGCGATGAAGAAGAAGAACAGGCTGAACAGCACGATGGTCAGCGCGACCAGGAAGAACACGCTGCCCTGGACGCCCTTCTTGACCTCGGCGGTCACCTCGGAGCGGGCCAGCTCCAGTTCAGCCCGCAGCAGCGTGGAGACCTGCGTGGTGGCCTCGCGGACCAGCCCGCCGATGGACGCGTCGCCGTTCACCGAGGGCTCCTCAGACAGTGGGATGGAGCGCAGTGGGGTCGGGATTTCAGTTCCCCGGCCGCCGGGGGTCGGGCTGGCCACCTCGGTGCCTCCTGCCGGTACGTCATCTGGGTCACCGCGCTCGGCACGGCTCCCAGCGGAAAGATCGTGGCCGACATCGTGCCACGGAGACCACGGGGACGCCGCCCTGGGCCCGCCGAGCGCGGGCCCCGAAGTCCGGTGTACTCGATCGAGCGAGCCGAGCACGGCTAGCCGGACTGGGCGGCGGCGCACGCTCGGTGGGCCCGCCCGCGCAGCACGAGCAGCGCGGCGCCCAGCAGTGCGGCGATCGCGGAGGCGAACAGTACGGCGGCCTTCGCCCGGTCCACCGGCCCGCCGCCGAGACCGCCGCCGGCCCCGGTCCCGTCCAGCGACAGCTCGGCGAGCAGCAGGCTGACCGTGAAGCCGACGCCGCCGAGCATGGCCACGGCCAGCAGGTCTGGCCAGGCCAACCCGTTGGGCCGGGCCGCCGGGGTGAGCCGCACGGCCAGCCAGGTGGCGCCGAAGATGCCGATCGGCTTGCCGAGCAGCAGCCCGGCGAGCACGGCCACCGCGACGGGGTCGGCGACCATCGCGCGCAGTGCCCCGCCGCCCACCGGTACGCCGGCCGCGAACAGCGCGAACAACGGCACGCACAGGCCCGCCGACCACGGCTGCAGTCGGTGCTCCAGGCGCAGCAGCGGCGCCACGGCCTCGCCGGGGTCGGCCCGCACGCGGGTGAGCAGCGCGAGCGCCACGCCGGCCACCGTGGCGTGGATGCCCGCGTCGTGCACGGCGAGCCACGTGCCGAACGCGAGCGGGACGTAGAGCAGCGGCGAGGTCACCCGGCGCCGCTGCAGCCACCAGTACGCGACGCAGCACAATGCCGCGCCGGCCAGCGCCAGCCAGTGCACCTGGTCGGTGAACAACACCGCGATCAGCGCGATCGCGCCGAGGTCGTCCACCACGGCCAGCCCGAGCAGGAACACCCGCGCGGTGGTCGGCAGCGCCGCGCCGGCCAGCGCGAGCACGCCGAGCGCGAAGGCGATGTCGGTGGCCACCGGGATGGCCCAGGCGCGCGCCGCCTCCGGCGAGCCGTGCGCGACGGCCAGCGCGACCACCGCCGGCACCACCATGCCGCCCAGCGCGGCGGCCACCGGCAGCACAGCCCGGCGGACGCCGGCCAGCTCGCCGGTCACCAGCTCGCGCTTGAGCTCGAGGCCGGCCACGAAGAAGAACACCGCGAGCAGGCCGTCGGTGGCCCACTGGCCGAGGGTGAGCTCGAGGTGCAGGGCCGAGGGGCCGACTGTCAGCGCCCGCACCGCTCGGTAGCCGTCGCCGATCGGGGAGTTCGCCCAGAGCAACGCGACCGCGGTGGTGGCCAGCAGCGCCATCCCGCCGACCGTCTCGGTGCGCAAGTAGCGGGCGAACTCGGCGGCCGGCGCGGTGACGGCCCGGCGGGTGGCCCTGGCGGCTCGGCGGGTGCGGGACGGGCGTGGTTTCGGAGGATGCGGCATCGGCGGCTCCGAGCTGGTTGGCGGTCGGCTGGGGAGGAACTGCCGACCAGACTTCCCGGCGCACCAACCACGATCTTACCCGCCACCGGCATCGCCACCCCGCCGCCGGCATCGCCACCCCCGCTTCCGGCGCGGCCACCCCAACCGTTGAGGGTCGGCGCGGGTCGTCCCCGGTGTCCGCGTACCTCGCGCGGCGTCGAGGGGATGGAGTTGGCCGTGTTGATCATGTCGAACCGAAGCACCCGGCGGGTACTGGTTGCGGCACTGCTGGCGCTGGCTGGGCTCGCGCTCGGTGGCTGCGGCGGCGCGGTGCAGGTCGCACTGACCGCCCAGCACGCCGACGGGATCACCCAGCCCGACCGGCGACCGGGTACCGCGAGGTTCGACCGGCCGGAGTTCGCGATCACCTTCGACTACCCGGCGGGGCTGACCGAGTGGACCGACGTGACCGTGGGCAGCCAGGCCGGCACGGCGGGCGCCCAGGACGTCGACGTCGCGGTGGCGCTGGGCCGCCAGGACATGATCGTGGTGGACCGGCACCAGCTGAGTGGCCCGGTCACCGAGGCCGACCTGGACCGGGCCAAGGTCGAGTTCGACGGGCTCGCCGCGCAATTCGCGGGGCAGCCGGCCAGTGGCACCGAGCTCACCGTGGCCGGCCTGCCCGCGCTGGCCTACAGCGTGCCGCTGCGCAGGATCGAAACCGGGCAGAGCCAGTTCACCGTGATCTTCGACGGCGCCACTCAGTACACGATGAACTGCCAGTCGACCGCCGCCCACCGCAGCGAGATGGCCTCGGCCTGCCGGACCGCGCTGGACACGCTGCGGCGTCGCTAGTGCCTCATTCGTCGGGCCGACCGCGCAGCCGCTTGATCCGGCCTCGGCGCGTCTTGTCGTCCATCCGGCGCTGCTTGGCCCGCTTCGAGGGGCGGGTCGGCCGGCGCGACGGCGGGTCCGGAGCGACGGCCCTGCCCAGCACCGCCGTCAACCGGTCCCGGGCGGCCTCCCGGTTGCGCAGCTGCGAGCGGTGTTCCGAGGCGACGATGGTGATCACGCCGTCGGTCAGCCGGCCGCTCAGCCGGCCCAGCACCCGGTCCCGCAGCTCCTCGGGCACCGACGGCGAGCGGGCCAGGTCCACGGACAGCTCGACCCGCGAGTCGGTGGTGTTGACGCCCTGCCCGCCGGGGCCGGACGAGCGCGAGAACCGCCAGTTCAGCTCGCTCTCGGCGATCACGAACGGCACTCGGCCGGGCACGGCGACACCGCCGCGCCCGGCCGTTGGTTCGGTGCCCGGGCCGGTCAGTCTTCGCCCTTGCCCTCGGCCAGCCCGGCGGAGATTAGGTCCATCACGTTGGAGTCGGCGAGCGTGGTCACGTCGCCGATCTCCCGGTTCTCCGCGACGTCCTTAAGCAGCCGGCGCATGATCTTGCCGGAGCGGGTCTTCGGCAGCTCGTCGACGACCATGATCTGGCGCGGCTTGGCGATCGGGCCGATCTCCTTGGACACGTGATCGCGCAGGGCCTTGATGGCGTCCTCGCCCTTTGCCTCGTCCTTGGCCACGTTGCCGCGCAGGATCACGAACGCCACGATGCCCTGCCCGGTGGTCGGGTCGGACGCGCCGACCACCGCCGCCTCAGCCACCGTCGGGTGGCTGACCAGCGCCGACTCGACCTCGGTTGTGGAGATGTTGTGCCCGGAGACGAGCATGATGTCGTCGATCCGGCCGAGCAGCCAGATCGCGCCGTCATCGTCGTACTTGGCGCCGTCGCCGGCGAAGTAGTAGCCCTGCGACGCGAAGCGCTTCCAGTAGGTCTCCTTGAACCGCTCCTCGTCGCCCCACACGCCGCGCAGCATCGACGGCCACGGCTTGTCCAGCACGAGGAAGCCGCCCTGGCCGTTGCCGACCGGGGTGCCCTCGTCGTTGACGATGGTCGCGGAGATGCCGGGCAGCGGGCGCATCGCGGAGCCGGGCTTGGTGGCGGTGACCCCGGGCAGCGGCGAGATCATGATCGCGCCGGTCTCGGTCTGCCACCAGGTGTCGACGATCGGGCAGCGGTTCTTGCCGATGTGCTCCCGGTACCACATCCAGGCCTCGGGGTTGATCGGCTCACCGACGCTGCCCAGCACCCGCAGCGAGGACAGGTCGTACTTCTCCGGGATCTCGCCGCCCCACTTCATGAAGGTGCGGATCAGCGTCGGCGCGGTGTAGTAGATCGACACCCCGTACTTCTGGATGATCTCCCAGTGCCGGCCCTCGTGCGGGGTGTTCGGGGTGCCCTCGTACATCACCGAGGTGGCCCGGTTGGCCAGCGGCGCGTACACGATGTAGCTGTGCCCGGTGACCCAGCCGATGTCGGCGGTGCACCAGAACACGTCGGTGTCCGGCTTGAGGTCGAACACGTTGCGATGGGTGTACGCGGCCTGGGTCAGGTAGCCGCCCGAGGTGTGCACGACGCCCTTGGGCTTACCGGTGGTGCCCGAGGTGTACAGGATGAACAGCGGGTGCTCGGAGTCGAACGCCTCCGCCGTGTGCTCGCCGGACTGGCCCTCGACCAGGTCGTGCCACCACAGGTCGCGGCCCTCGGTCATCGGCACGTCGACCTCGGTGCGCCGGACCACGATGACGTGCTCGACGCTGGGGGTGTCGGTCAGCGCCTCGTCGATGTTGACCTTCATCGGCGCGGGCTTGCCCCGGCGGAACTGCCCGTCCGAAGTGATCACCAGCTTCGCCTCGGCGTCCAGCACCCGCGAGCGCAGCGCGCCCGGGGAGAACCCGCCGAACACGACGCTGTGCAGCGCGCCGAGCCGGGCACACGCCAGCATCGAGATGGCGGCCTCGGGGATCATCGGCAGCTGGATCGCGACCCGGTCACCGGCGACCACGCCGAGGGAGGCCAGCGCGTTCGCCGCCTTGCACACCTCGCGCTGCAGGTCGGCGTACGTGATCGTGCGGGTGTCGCCCGGCTCGCCCTCCCAGTGGAACGCGACCTGGTCGCCGTGCCCGTCGGCGACGTGACGGTCCACGCAGTTGTAGGCCACGTTCAGCTTGCCGCCGACGAACCACTTGGCGAACGGCGCGCCGCTCCAGTCCAGCACCTGGTCCCAGCGCTGCTCCCAGTGCAGGTGGTCGGCCTGCTCCGCCCAGAACGCCTCGCGGTCGGCATCAGCGTGGGCGTACATCTCCTCGGTCGCGTTCGCCTGTCCCGCAAACTCCGCACTCGGCGCGAAGCTGCGAGTCTCGGTGGACAGGTTGCTCAGGGTCTCGTTGGAGCCGGTCACCCGTTCCTCCTGGTATTGGTGCTCGTCCTGTCGTCTGGCCTAGTTCTCACTGGCCCGGCGCGGCTGTTCCGCTGGGATAGCCGCGGCTCACGGGTGGAAAACCTGTTGCCGACCGTAGCGGAGCGCCTACCGACCGGCCGACCGGACCGGTCTCGAATGGCGGAGTCGGCGCTGGTGGGCTCCGGTTCGGCCGCCGCCGGCTCTCGGTCCGCGGGCCTGGCAGGATCGGCCCGTGAGCTTCGCGCGCGATACCGCCGATCCACTGGCCCCACTGGTCGAGCTGCCCGGGGTGGCCGATGCGGTGGCCCGCGCCCGGGACGCGGTGGCCAAGGCGCACGCCCACCCCACCAACCGGCGCGGCTGGCCGGCCACCGCGGCGGAGGCCAGCGTGCGGGCGGCGCGGGCCTCGGCGGCCCTGGACGGCGGCAGGGCCGAGCTGCCCGACGACGGTCTGGTGTCCGACCCCGTGCTGGCCGGCGCGCTGCGGGTGTCCGAGGAGATCGGCAAGCTACTGCCGGTCTGGCGGCGCGCGCCGCTGCAGGCGCTGGCCAGGTTGCACGTGCTGGCCGCGACCGACCTCGTGCCGGCCGCTGACCGCGACGACGTCCTCGGGCGCCCCCGGTCGGTCGCCGGCGTGACCGAGCGGCTGGAGCTGCTCGGCCGGCTGGTCGGCACCAGTACCGTGCCGGCGCCGGTGCTGGTCGCGGTGGTGCACGGTGAGCTGCTCGCGGTGTCGCCGTTCGAGCTGGCCAACGGCGTGGTGGCCAGGGCGGCGGCCCGGCTGACCGGGTTGAGCACGGGGTTGGACCCGAAGGGGCTGGCCGTGCCGGAGGTCGGGCACCTGCGCAAGGCCAGGGAGTACCGGGAGGCAGCGGCCGGGTTCGTCACCGGCACCCCGGAGGGCCTCGGCCGGTGGCTGTTGCACTGCTGCGCCGCGTGGGAGCTCGGCGGCCGGGAAGCGGAGTCCATCGCCGAAGCGGCGTCCTGACCCTGGTTTCCTGCCCAGGATATGAGTCGGGCGGCGCCCCCGGAGGAGCACCGCCCGACGCGTATGAATATCCGGGTTCCAGGCGTGCACTACGTGTCGTGCTCTTGGCCTCGGCGTCCGGCGTCCCAGTACGCAGGCCCACGACGACATGCCTCCCGCGGCGTGCTGTGCGTGGAGTGCCCGGTATTCATACCCGGAGCCCTGGCTGGGGTGGACGAGGCTTCTCTGCCGCCTCGCCCCTGGCCGACCAGAGGTCCGTGCCTCCATTCCTACTGGGTGGCCGCGGTCACAACAAGGGGCCATCGGAAGTGCACCGTTTCAGACACGCTCGGTGCCTGGCTGTCGTGCCCCGACCGAGGAGTAGTCATCCGTTCAGGGTCTTGTGACCACGTCGTCGGCGAGGGTTCGTCAGCTGGTCAGCTGGGGTTTGTCGACCGAACCGCGGTGGTCTGCCGGCCGAACCAGCGGGCGCCGAGGAGCGCGACGAGGGCCAGTCCGCCGACCGCGAAGGCCAGCGACGTGGCCCGGGCCGGCAGCAGCGAGCGGACCCGCGAGCCGAGCCGGATGTGCAGTGGGATCGGCGCGACGAAGTTGAGCACCGGCCAGCCCTGGGCCCGGGCGGCGCGGCGCAGGGCGCGGTCCGGGTTGACCGCGTGGGGGTGTCCGACGAGCTCCAGCAGGGGCAGGTCGGTGATCGAGTCGGAGTACGCGTAGCACTCGTCCAGCCGGTAGCCGTGGCGCTGGGCGAGCTCCCGCGCGGCTACCGCCTTGCCCTCCCCGTAGCAGTAGAAGTCGATCTCGCCGGTGTACCGGCCGTGGGCCACCGCCATCCGGGTCGCGGCGCAGTGTTCGGCCCCGAGAGCTGCGGCGATGGGTTGCACCATCTCTTCGCCGGAGGCGGAGACGACGATCACCTGGTGGCCCTCGCGGTGGTGCTCGGCGATCAGCGCGGCGGCCTCGGCGTAGATCATCGGCTGCAGGATCTCGCCGAGGGCCTGCTCGATCACCGTGCGGACCTCGGCCACCTCCCAGCCGGCGCACAGCGCGCTGATCCGGTCCCGCATCCGCTCCATGAAGTTTGCGTCCGCGCCGGCCACCATCAGCAGCAGCTGGGCGTAGCCGCTGCGCAGCAGGGCCCGCCGGCCGATCAGCCCACGGTCGCGCAGCGGACCGCTGAAGGCCAGCGTGCTGGACCCCGCGATGATCGTTTTGTCCAGGTCGAAAAAGGCGGCGACCCGGTCCCCTTCGGCCGGGCCGAGCCCCTCGGGGTGCTCGCCCGCCGGTCCGGTCGCCCCGGCGTTCCCCGGCTGTGCCGTCGAGAGGGCCGCTGAACTGGGCGTTTGGGTACCGCCTGACGTGCTAGTCGGCGCACTCGTTCGGGTGTTCGCCCGCGTGCTCAACGGCGTTCCGACCGTGGTGCCGGACGATGTTTCGACGCCGGAGCTCGTAGGTGATCCGGCGGCGGCGCTCGTCGGTGTTGCCGCCGCGGCGGGTGTCGCCGGGGCGGCGCTGTCGAGACCGGCCTCGCTCAGCGGCCGGGCCGCTGCTGAAGGCATGGGCTGCTGGGTGGTGTCCGGGCTCGGTGGTGGGGTGCGACCGTACACATCGGCGAGCATAGAGCGCGGTCGGTTGCGCCGGTCGTCGCGCCGGCCGGATACGGATCTGTATCTACGCACAAGATTTCGGGCGAGTTGGCCCAGATGGCGCTACAGTACGTAGGTCTGGCTCCGGCCGGATAGGTTCAGCTCGACCCCCCGGAGCTGAACCGTACGACGACCCCCGCCTACCCCCCTGGCGGGGGTCGTCCTTTTTGTGCGGCTGGCGGGCGCCTAACCCGGTGCGGACCGAGCAGCCGGTCGGGTGTCGCCACGGACGCCATTGGCGTCGCGCGGGCGTCGTTGCCCCGAATTACTGTTTTCCACAGCTGCCAGACAGCATGCCGTGAGAGCGCGGGAGAAGGCTACGGTTATTAGTATGGGCCGCGAAGTTTTTTCTGGGCGCTACATGTCAGTCATATGTTGTTCACTGAGCAATGTCTGAGGTGTGACGGCCGTCTCGAACTCGGCGGACATGTTGGCTGCCTCGAGAATCCTAGCTCGAATGTCTCGAATTCGCCGGTTGTGGCCGAGCGTCTGAGCCGCTCTGTCCCGCGGTCGGGATGTGGGGTCCAGGTCGCGAACTGGCCGGTGGTGGGACGGGCGGGTACTCCAGGGGAGCCGCAGGGGCTGGTGACTGAAATCGTAGATCAAATGCGTTCGCTGCAAGTGAAACCGTAGTTATGCAGCATTGTTCTCGGGCGGAACCGTCGCTGGCTGGCTCACTGATGTGTCGATTGACCGCACGTCCCAGGTGGCCGGGGGATTCCTTGTCGAGGTCCCGTGCTCGATCTCGTGACCGGTGCGCGCCTCGGTGCGCCCCGGTAGACGTCGATCCGAGATTGGCAACCTATGCATCAGAAGCCTCATGCGTATCGGGAACCCCAGAGGTATCGGAACTGTCTGAAGTACGAATGGGGTCCGCCGCGCCTCGGATTCGACCCCGTGCGCGAATTGCCGGCGCCGCCCGGCCCGTATGCGTATTGGCGGGTGAGTGGGCGTCGACGTCGGAGTGCTGTCGCGCGCGCGTGTAGGGAACCCCCAATTCGAGCGTCTCGCGGCGCACCGACAGTTCTGGGCCACCGGGCCGTGTGCGGCGTGAGTTATCCACATCGGCCCTAGTTATCCACAATTTGATCATTGGCACTACCCACGCTCTCCCATTCGGTCGACGGTGGAGTCATCACCTGAGCGCCGGCCATCCCGGCGGCGCCCGAGCCGACCGGGAGGTCAAGGCATGGATGAGCCGCGTGCGCTGGTGCTGATCGCCGAGGGCGAGCTGCTGGACGATGTGCTGCGGCTGGGCGCCGCGGCGGGCTGCGAGCTGGAACGTGTTCCGGATGTGTCGGCGGCGCGGTTGCGCTGGTCGTCGGCGCCGATCGTGGTGCTGGACGAGGCTGCCGCGCAGAGCTGTGCGCGCGCCGGTCTGGCCCGCAGGCAACGGGTCGTCGTGGTGAGCCGGGGCGAGCCGCCGGGCGATCTGTGGCAGCACGCCGTCGTGGTCGGCGCCGAGCACGTAATCGCGCTGCCAGAGGCGGAGGGGTGGCTGGTCGCCGCGCTGGCCGATGCCGCCGAGGGTGTGGGGCACCGGGGCCGCGTCGTCGCCGTGGTCGGTGGCCGGGGCGGCGCGGGTGCCTCGGTGCTGGCCACGTCGGTCGCGATCGCCGCGATGGCCGACGGCGAGCGGGCCATGTTGGTGGACTGTGACCCGCTCGGCGGTGGGCTCGATCTGCTGCTCGGCGCCGAGGATGCGCAGGGTCTGCGCTGGCCGGATCTCACGCTGTCGCAGGGCCGGGTGCCCTCGGCGGCGCTGCGGGCCGCGCTGCCCCGCCCGGCGCTGGGTGGGCGCCCCGGTGAGCTCACCGTGTTGTCCTGCGACCGAGGCGGCACCGGGCCGCGCCCCGGTGCGGTCGCCTCGGTGCTGGACGCGGGCCGCCGAGCTGGTGAGACGGTGGTGTGCGATGTGCCCCGGTATCCGACGGAGGTGGCCGTCGCCGCGCTGGACCGGGCCGATCTGACGGTCCTGCTGGTGCCGGCCGAGGTGCGGTCGACGGCCGCCGCCGCCCGGGTCGCCGGCATGTTGCGGCAGCGGGGGTCCTCGGTCCAGCTGGTGGTGCGCGGCCCGTCGCCCGGCGGGTTGTCCTCCCGGGATGTCGCGGCGGCGCTCGGCCTGCCACTGCTGCACTCGATGCGGCCCGAGCCAGGGCTCGGCCGCCAGCTGGACCAGGGCGTGCCGCCGGGCAGTCGGAAGGGCCCGCTGGCTGCTGCCGCGAAGGCCGTGCTCGACGAGCTGCACAACCAGGTCGGCGCGGCCCCGGTCGGCGAGGTGTCGGCGTGACGGCGCCCGCGCTGGTCGACCGGGTACGCGAGCGGTTGGCCAGCGCCGGTGCCGAGATCAGCTCTGCGGTGGTCGCGGCCGCGGTGCGGGCCGAGGCGGGCGGGGTGGTCTCCGACGTCGAGGTGCTGTCCGCGCTGCGGCTGCTGCACCAGGAGTTCACCGGCGCCGGCCCGCTGGAGCCGCTGCTGCGCGACTCCTCGACCACCGACGTGCTGGTCACCGCCCCGGACGCGGTCTGGGTGGACCGGGGCGACGGCCTGGTCCGCACCGGCGTCCGCTTCGCCGATGAGGCGTCGGTACGCCGGTTGGCGCAGCGGCTGGCGTTGGCCGCCGGGCGCCGGCTCGACGACGCCAGCCCGTACGTCGATGCCCTGCTGCCCGGCAGTGGCGTGCGGCTGCACGCGGTGCTCGCCCCGATCGCCGCCGACGGGACCTGCCTTTCCCTGCGCACGCTGCGCCCCGCGGTGCACGACCTGGCAACCCTGCGCCGGCTCGGCACGGTCGACGACACCGGATGGCGGCTGTTGCGCGCGATCGTGGCCGCCCGGCTGGCCTTCCTCATCGCCGGCGGGACAGCGTCGGGCAAGACAACGCTGCTTTCCGCGCTGATCGGCTGCGTGCCGGCGCACGAGCGGGTGGTCTGTGTCGAGGACGCCGAGGAGCTGCGCCCTGCGCACCCGCACGTGGTCCGGCTGGTCGCGCGGCCGCCCAATATCGAGGGCGCCGGCGAGGTCGTACTGCGGGACCTGGTTCGCCAGGCGCTGCGGATGCGACCCGACCGGCTGATCGTCGGCGAGGTCCGGGGCGCCGAGGTCTGCGATCTGTTGGCCGCGCTGAACACTGGCCACGAGGGCGGCGCCGGCACCGTGCACGCCAACTCGACGCGGGAGGTGCCGGCCCGGCTCGAGGCACTCGCCGCGCTGGGCGGCATGACACCGGCGGCCCTGCACAGCCAGCTGGCCGCGGCGGTCCAGGTCGTGCTGCACGTGGTGCGGGCGGCCAGCGGGGTGCGCCGACTGTCGGCGGTTGCCGTGCTCGGGCGCTCCGAGGGCGGCGGCGTGGTGGCCCACCCCGTCTGGGAGCACGGATCGGGGTGGGGCGCCGGGCGCGCCACCCTGGATGCGCTGCTGCGGGAGCGCGGGGTCGAGCCGTCGTGCTGAGCTTCCCGCTCGACGCCCGGGCGTCCTGGATCTGTGTCGCGGTGTTCCTCGCGTCGGCGATCGGATGCTGGCCGGCGTACTCCGCCCGCAGCCGGCTGGCCGCGCTGCTGGGCCGCTCAGGTGCGCCCGAGCGCCCGGCCGGGCGGCTGCTGCGCTGGGCAGCCGCCGAGCCGCGGCGCGCTGCCGTGGTCCTCGCCGGTGCCGCGCTGGTCGGTGCCGGGCTGGGTGGCCCGGGCGGGGCGGTCGCCTCGGCCATTGCCGCCGGCGTCGGGTACCACCGCTGGCGGTCCTCGGCACTGCGCCGGCGGCACACCGAAGAGGTCGCCGCCCTGCTCGACGCGGTGGGGGTGCTGGCCGCCGAGCTGCGCGCCGGCGCGCACCCGGCCACCGCGGCCGCGGCGGCGTCGGCCGGCACCCGGGCGGTGCACCGCGTGTTCCGGGCCGTCGCCGCCGGTGCCGCGCTCGGCGCCGAGATACCCACGCTGCTCGTCCGACACACCGGCGGCGAGCCGGCCATCGCGGACGAGCTGAGTCGGGTCGCGGCCGCTTGGGCGCTGGCCGAGCGACACGGCGCCGCGTTGGCCGAGCTGATGGAGGCGGTACGCACCGACTTGGAGGTCCGGCTCCGGCTGGCCGGGCAGATCAAGGCCCAGCTCGCCGGCCCGAGGGCGTCCTCGTCGGTACTGGCCGGGCTACCGGTGCTGGGGGTGCTGCTCGGCGAGGGCATCGGCGCCGGGCCCTGGCACATCCTGACGGGTACACCAGCCGGACAGGCCCTGCTGGTGCTCGGTACCGGGCTGGCCTGCGCCGGCATCCTGTGGAGCGGTCGGATCACCGGCAGGGCGGTGCCGAGGTGACCGCGTTGCTGTTGCTCGCGGCGGCGTTGCTGGTGGCTCCGTCGGCGTCACCGGGCCGGGCCCGGCTGCTCCGGCTGCGCCAGTCGGCCGGCCCCGGTCCCGACTCCCGGGCCTCGACCGCACGCTGGACGCTGCCCGGCCTGTCCGGGACGGCCGTCGCGCTGCTCGCCGCCACCGCCCTGGGCGGCGTCGCCGGTGCGTTGGCCGGGGTGGGGCTGGGCGTCGGTGTCGCGCTCGGGTGCCGCCGCGTGCTGGCCCGCGACACCGCGCCGCAGCCCGACCCGCTGCGGCTGGCCGGCGGGTGGGACCTGTTGGCCGCGTGCCTGCGCTCCGGCCTGCCGGTGCCGATTGCGGTGCGGGCGGTCGCGCAGCACATGCCGAGCCCGGCCGCCGCCGAGCTGAGCACCATCGCCGACCGGCTGGCCCTCGGCGCCGATCCGCACGCGGCCTGGGAGGTCCCGGACTCCTCACCGGTGCACAAGCTCGCCAGGGCCGCCCGCCGCTCCGCGCACAGCGGCGCGAGCCTGGCGACCGTGGCGCAGAGCGTCGCCGCTGAGGTGCGTGCCGGCGCGCTGGACTTGGTGGCCGCTCGCGGGCAACGGGCCGGCGTGCTGATCACCGGCCCACTCGGGCTGTGCTTCCTGCCGGCCTTTCTCGCGCTGGGCGTGGTCCCGGTCGTGATCGGCCTGGCGAGCGGCCTGGCGGTGGCGTGGTGAACACCTCGAGTTCCCCCGGGCCGTGCGGTCCGGGGCCAGCCGAGCCGTCATTCGCGGCCCGGTCCGAACGGCGTCAAGGAGAAGATCATGAGTTCAGTGCGGCAACGGTTCAGGCTGCGGTTGTGCTCGGCGCTGGCCGGCGACGCCGGCATGAGCACCGCCGAGTACGCGATCGGCACGATCGCGGCCGCCGCCTTCGCGGCGGTTCTCTACGCGGTCGTCCGGGGGGACGGCGTGGTCAGCGCGCTCACCTCGATCGTGCAGCGCGCGCTGTCGGTCAACTTCTAGGGCCCGTCCGGGCCCCGGAGCGTGATGCCGATCGGGGCACGGTCACGGTCGAGGCCGCGCTGGCGCTGTGCTCCCTGGTCCTGGTGCTCGCCATGGCGATCGGTGCCGTGGCGGCCGTCGGCGCCCAGCTGCGCTGCCTGGACGCCGCCCGGGAAGCGGCTCGGCTGGTGGCCCGTGGTGAGCCGGACCGCGCCAGGCAGGCCGCCGACGCCATCGCGCCCACCAGCGCGCTGGTGGATATCCGGATCGTCGGGGACGAGGTGACCGTTGAGGTGTCCAGTGGCGCGGTGGGCAGCTTGCCCGGTCTCACCGTGTCCGGTCGGGCGGTGGGCGTGCTGGAACCGGGGGCACTCCTCGATGGCCTGTCCGAGGGCGAGCCGGCCGCCCCAGTCCCGCCGGCCGCCCCGGTCCCGCCGTGAGGCCGGGTACGGCCGGCGCCCGGCCGGGTGTCGAGGAGCGCGATCGGGGCATCGCGACGCTATGGGCGGCGGGCGCCATCGCCGTGGTGCTGGCGGTCATGGTGGTCGGGGTGAACCTGGGGGCGGCCGCGAGCAGCCGGCACCGGGCCGAGGCGGCGGCCGACCTGGCCGCGTTGGCCGCCGCCAGCCACGCCGGCGACGCCGAGCCCTCGGCCTGCGCCTACGCCGCGCGTGTGGCGGACGGCATGGCGGCGCGGCTGGTCAGCTGCCGGTTGGCCGGCTGGGAGGCCGCGATCGAGGTCGAGGTCTTGCCGCCGCTGAGCCTCGGCAGGTGGGGTGTCGCGCGAGGTCGGGCGCGGGCCGGGCCGGTGCCCGGTGATCAGTAAGCAGGTGCGGGTAACAACGAGGCGATTGCCATCACAAAAGGCGGTAAGTGGTCGACTCATTTCGCCGAGCGGGCGTGCATGGGGCCATTCGGCGGCCACTGCGCATTGGCGACACGTTCACCCGCTGAACCATCCCGACAGCGGCGCTCGTCGTAGACACCGCACCAATCGGCGACATCAGCTGGCGTGCACCCCCCGGCGCCCCTTGACTATTGCCCGCGCGGTTTGCTTGGTGGCCGACGCACACAGGAACGACGGAGGACGCGGCGATGTCGTGGTGGGACAGCTACCGGGCGGTGTACCGCGCCGAGCTGAAGGCCAGTGCATTCGAACTGGCGGATCACGGTTGGCCGGTTCTGCCCGGCAGCTACTGGCAGGCGGATCGTTGGCTGGGAGCCGACGGAGCGCAGGCGCCCGGCCTGGCGCCGATCGAGAGCGACGGCCTGGCCCGGGCCACGCGGGCGCCGGAAGAGGTCGACGCCTGGTGGTCCGAGCGGCCGTACTCGGTGTTGCTGGCCACCGGCTCGGCGGTCGACGCCATCGAGGTGTCGGCGCTCGTCGGCCGGCGGGTGTGCGCGATGCTGCGGGATAGCGACCTGGTGGTGCCCGTCGCGGCCACCCCGACGGGACGTTGGTGGTTCGCGGTCCGGGCCGGTGAGGCGCTGCGCCCCGAGCTTGCCTCGCGCCCGGACGTCGTGCTGCACGGTCGGGGCGACTGGGTGGCCGCGCCGCCGTCGGAAGGTCCGCAGGGCGTCGTGCACTGGCGGGTCCCGCCCACCGCGTGCGGCTGGCAGCTGCCCAACCCGTGTGACCTGCAGGTCGCGTTGCTGGAGGTGCTCGGGCAGCGCCCGGTGCTCGCCCCGGTCGACACCGGCCTCGGCTCGGTGGGGACCGGCGTCCGCTCCTGACGGGGGTTCGGTCGGCCGGGCGGTGAGTCGGCTACTCCGCTAACCCACGCCTCCGTTCCGCTCCGCTGGGCCAGACGCGCACTCCGCTGGGCCGAGCCACGGCCGATGGACGGCGTGGCCCAGCGCATCGAGCACGATGTCGAGCACGATCACCGCACCTGGCTTGTCCAGTGGGTTGTTGCCGTTGCCGCACTTCGGTGACTGCACGCAGGACGGGCAGCCGAACCGGCACTCGCAGTCGGCGATGGCGTGCCGGGTCGCGGTGAGCCAGGGAACCAACTCCTGGTACCCGCGTTCGGCGAAGCCAGCACCGCCGGGATGGCCGTCGTGCACGAACACCGTCGGCACCCCCGTGTCCGGGTGCAGCGCGGTGGACATGCCGCCGATGTCCCACCGGTCGCACACCGCGAACAGGGGCAGCAGCCCGATCGCGGCGTGCTCAGCGGCGTGCAGCGCGCCGGGTATCCGGGCGGCATCCAACCCGGCGTCGAGCAGCAGCGACTCCTCGATCGTGTACCAGACCGCGCGGGTGTGCAGCGTCTGTGCCGGCATGTCCAAGGGCACCGTCTCGATCACCTCGCCGCTGGGCCGCCGCCGCAGGTACGACACCACCTGCGAGGTCACCGTGACGTCTCCGAGCTGCACCGTCACCCCGCCGGCCGCCATGTCCGGGTCCACACCGTTCGGGTCCGCGCCGTCCAGGTCGGTGTCGTGCTGGTCCACGTCGACCACTTCGACCTCGACCACCTCCACGTCGACCACCGCGACGTCGACCACGGTGCGCGCCGAGGTGTTCCAGTCCGGCTCCTCCGGGTGCACCAGAGCCAGGCCGTCGTCCAGGTTCAGCTCGTCGACCACGAAGCTGGCGCCGCGGTGCAGGTACACCGCGCCGGGGTGCAGGGTGGCGGGCGCGGTCGCCGCATCGACGGTGCCCAGCATCCGGCCGGTCTCCGCCTCCACCACGACGACCTGGCCGGCGCCGGAGCCCCGGATGTCCACGCCGGCCGCCGGCCGCTCGGACGGCAGCGGCCAGAACCAGCCGGCCGGTCGGCGCCGCAGCACCCCGTCGGCGGTCAACGAGTCGAGCACCGCGCGCGCCCGCTCGCCGCCGAACACCGTCGCCACCTCGGCCTCGGTGACCGGCGACTCGGCCGCCGCGCAGACCAGCTGCGGCGCGAGCACGTACGGGTTCGTCGGATCGAGCACACAGCTCTCCACCGGCCGCCCGAGTAGCGCGTCCGGGTGGTGCACCAGGTACGTGTCCAGCGGGTCGTCCCGCGCGACCAGCACGACGAGCGCCTCCCGCCCCGCCCGCCCGGCGCGGCCCGCCTGCTGCCAGAACGACGCCCGCGTGCCCGGGAAGCCGGCGACCAGCACCGCGTCCAGCCCGACGATGTCGATGCCCAGCTCGAGCGCGTTCGTCGACGCCACCCCGAGCAGCTCCCCGGAGCCCAGCGCCGCCTCCAGCGCGCGGCGCTCCTCCGGCAGGAAGCCCGCCCGGTACGCCGACACCCGCGACACCAGCGACGGATCCACCTCGGCCAGAGACCGGGCGGCCCGCAGCGCGGTCACCTCCGCGCCCCGCCGCGACCGCACGAACGCCAGCGTGCGTGCCCCCTCCACGACCAGGTCGGCGAGCATCCGGCCGGCCTCGGCGCCGGCCGACCGCCGTACCGGGGCACCGTTCTCCCCGGTCAGCTCCGGCAGCAGCGGCGGCTCCCAGAGCGCCACGGTGCGCGGCCCGCGCGGCGAGCCGTCCTCGGTGACCGCCGTGACCTCCAGCCCGGTCAGCCGGCCGGCCGACTCGGCCGGCCGGGCCACCGTCGCCGAGGCCAGCACGAACGTCGGATACGCCCCGTACCGCGCGCACAACCGCCGCAGCCGGCGCAGCAGCAGGGCCACATGCGAGCCGAACAACCCCCGATAGGCATGGCACTCGTCGATCACCACGTAGCGCAGCCGGCGCAGGAAGCTGGCCCACTTGGCGTGCCGGGGCAGGACCGTGCGGTGCAGCATGTCCGGGTTGCTGAACACCCACCTGGAGTGCGCCCGCACCCAGTCGCGTTCCTCCAGCACCGTGTCGCCGTCGAACGCCGCCGCCCGCAGCTCGTCGAACCCGCAGGCCAGCACTGAGCCGAGCTGGTCGGCCCCGAGCGCCTTGGTCGGCGACAGGTACAGCGCGGTCGCCTTCGGCTCGGTGAGCAGCGCGGTCAGCACCGGCAGTTGGTAGGCCAGCGACTTGCCCGACGCCGTGCCGGTGGCGAGCACCACGTGCCGCCCGCCTTGCGCCAGCGAGGCCGCCGCCACCTGGTGCGACCACGGTTGCCGCACGCCCAGCCCGGTCAGCGCCGCGACCGCACGTGGATGCGCCCAGGCCGGCCAGGCACCCTCCTGGGCCGCCCGGGCCGGCAGCTCGACGACGTGCGTCAGCGGTGATTCCCCGGGCGCCACCCCGGCCAGCACCCGGCCGAGCAGGCTGCCCGGCTCGGGCCGCGCCACCGCCTCCGGCCGTCCCGCCGGCTCGGGCCGTCCCGCCGGCTCCGGCCGCGCCGCCGCCTCCAGTCGCGCGACCGGCTCGGGGCGCGCAGGTAGACCGGCGCGGCCTGGCGGCGGCGCGGTGGGGCAGGGACCGGGGAGGGCGGACATCGGGCTCATTGTTACCCGCCGCACCGACAACTCCCGGGCGGATCGGCGTCCACTCGGGGCACGGATCAGCTCGGCGGGACCGCCGAACGGGCCACCAAACCCACAGGGTTGACACCAACTCGGGTGAATTGTGGGCGGCGCGAGAATGACGCAGGACACGTTTTGCCACCCATGCCTACACCCGTCCTCAGATGCCTGAAGGCACCCCCATACACTGCGGCGACATCGGGGGTCGCTGACTAGCGGCACCGTCATGAACAACGTGAGGATCGGTGTCGATCTCGCCGTCCCCCCGTTGACGAATGCGATTCAACCAGGAGGACGGATGTCCCGGCTCATCCTCGCGGAGGGCCTCGAGCTCTCCTCGAGTGACCGCACCCTAGTAGGTGTGGTCGCCGTGGTCGCCCTGATTGCACTGGTGATCGGTTTCGTGCTGCGCAAGGAGGTACTGGCCGCTGGCCAAGGTACCGAGCGCATGCAGGAGATCGGCCGCGCGGTGCAGGAAGGCGCTTCGGCATATCTCAACCGTCAGTTCCGCACGCTCGGCGTATTCGTCGTGATTGTGTTCGTGCTGTTGTTCGTGCTCCCAGCGGACACAACCGGAGAGCGGATCGGACGGTCCATCTTCTTCGTGGTCGGGGCGGTTTTCTCGGCCACCATCGGCTACCTCGGCATGTGGCTGGCCACCCGGGCGAACATCCGGGTCGCGGCCGCGGCACGCGAGGACGGCGGCCGGGAGAAGGCCATGCGGGTCGCGTTCCGCACCGGCGGCGCGGTCGGCATGTTCACCGTCGGTCTCGGGCTGTTCGGTGCCGCGCTGGTCGTGATGGTCTACGCCGGCCAGGCACCGAAGGTGCTGGAGGGCTTCGGCTTCGGCGCCGCGCTGCTGGCCATGTTCATGAGGGTCGGCGGCGGCATCTTCACCAAGGCCGCCGACGTGGGCGCCGACCTGGTCGGCAAGGTCGAGCAGGGCATCCCGGAGGACGACCCGCGCAACGCCGCGACCATCGCCGACAACGTCGGCGACAACGTGGGTGACTGCGCCGGTATGGCCGCTGACCTGTTCGAGTCCTACGCCGTCATGCTGGTCGCCGCGCTGATCCTGGGCTCGGCGGCGTTCGGTCTGCAGGGGCTGCTGTTCCCGCTGATCGTGCCGGCCATCGGCGTGATCACCGCGGTGCTCGGCGTCTACATCACCCGGGCGAAGTCCGGTGAGGGCGGCCTGAAGGCGATCAACCGGAGCTTCTACATCTCGGCGGTCTTCTCCGCCGTGCTCTGTGTGATCGCCGCGTTCGTCTACCTGCCGAACAGCTTCGACAAGCTGTCCGGCCCGACCGACACCACCGTAGTAACCGACGCCGCGGGGGCCAACCCGCAGGTGATCGCGTCCGTCTCGGTGATCATCGGCATCGTGCTGGCCGGCATCATCCTGTGGCTCACCGGCTACTACACCGGCACCGAGCACAAGCCGGTCAAGGACGTCGGCGACTCCGCCCGCACCGGCGCGGCCACCGTCATCCTGTCCGGCATCTCGATCGGCTTCGAGTCCGCCGTCTACACCGCGCTGGTGATCGCGGCGGCCGTGTTCGGGGCGTTCCTGCTGGGCGGCGCCTCGGTGACCGTCGCGCTGTTCGCGGTGGCGCTGGCCGGTACCGGCCTGCTCACCACGGTCGGCGTGATCGTGGCCATGGACACCTTCGGCCCGGTCAGCGACAACGCACAGGGCATCGCGGAGATGTCCGGCGACGTGACCGGCGACGGAGTGGTCATCCTCACCGAGCTGGATGCGGTGGGCAACACCACCAAGGCCATCACCAAGGGCATCGCGATTGCCACCGCGGTGCTGGCCGCGACCGCGCTGTTCG
>Ga0137415_10000747_pt1 | contig 31765 bp, 32 predicted proteins | sample CZODoug3_1_1_16f_FD_183082 | JGI IMG/M metagenome (GOLD analysis project Ga0137415, IMG submission 183082) | Vadose zone soil fungal communities from Angelo Coast Range Reserve, California, USA - CZODoug3_1_1_16fungal (Hybrid Assembly) | ecosystem: Environmental > Terrestrial > Soil > Vadose...
CGAAGGCAAAGGTCACACGTTCGAATCGTGTCGAGTGCGCCATAAAATCAATGACATAGCGAAGTCGCCCAAAATTGAGCGAACGACAAACTGACCAAAACCTCACCAAAAATAATCCAACGCTGGCGCAGGATCTGCGAGATCCGCGGCAGTTCTTCCTACGAGCCGCTCGCTTGATTTCGCTATAGAGCTTCGGCCTTGAACTCGCCTTGTGCCCATTGCACGGTTGCCGTATTCGCTGCACGCGGAATGCGTAAACTGTCGTCGACACTGCTGTCCTCAGCGAACGGCTTCAACGAATCGCGGTTTGATATCTCATTGGAAATTGCAGGTCACGGCAATCTCGTCGATAATTGGTCGATTCAGGTATTTACCTTTCCACGATGGGGAATTTACGAAACTCCTTCTTGGTTCGGCGAGGAGGGACACCGGTGTAGAGTCACAGCCGCACGCCAGTCATGACGGCGCGCCATGGTTCACGGTTGCCGTGCATGGTGTCGGGATCAGTGCCGCGCAGGCGAGCCAACTCGGCGGTCAACCGCTGAAAGGGCACGATGCTGGTCACCGGCCGCAGCAGTGGATGCGGCGAGACGAAGGCCAGCTCCACGTCAAGGCGCTCACTGACTAGTAGCGTGCGGATCCCAAGCTGATCTAGCACCGAGCGCAGTATCTCGGTGCGGCCGCCGTCGGGCTCCCCCGGTTCGATCACGGCCGCCGCCAACCCGGGGTGAAAGCTCGCGGGTGTGCCGTGCAGCGCAAATTCCGGCGACATTGCCTCCGTCCACTGCCAGGCCCCCTCCTTGATCTTCAGGGCGGCCTCCTGCGCCGTCGGCAGGTCCAACCCGAAGCCCACGATCAGCAGCGTCTCGGCCGCGTTCAAAGCCGCCGCAGCAGCGGCGGGATTGCCCAAGTGGATCGTTTTCTGCACCGCGTCGGGCAACGCCTCGATTGCATCGGAGAACGCCTGGTCGGCGGAGGCGTCGAACTGCGCCGCCAATCGGGCCAGCACCGCCAGCGAGCTCAGGTAGGAGACGGTGAACGTTCCCGCGGTCTCGTTGGCGCAGGTACGTAGCGTGTGGTCGGCGTCCTGATTCGGGGCGGTCTGCCCGACGATCGCCATCGTGCTGGCGCCCGCGGCCCGCGCTCGGGCCAGTGCGGCCGTGGGAAAAATCTTGGTTCCCCGGTGGCTGATCACAATCACTTGGTCGTCGGGCTGGAGTGGTACCCACGTCCCCACGTCGTGGGCGTCTAATACCTGCGCCCGGGTCTTGCCGTCGGTGAGCATGCCGATCCATCCGGCAGCCACGCGCGCCGCGTGCAGCGATGTCCCGATTCCGGTGAAGATGATTGGCCGGCCACGGTCGAGTTCAGGCACCTCGGCGGCCAGGATCTTCCGTATCGCCTCCGGGGCAGAGGCGATTTGACGGTCCAGATTAAACTTGGCGCTCATACCGCATCTCCGGTTACTGGCAGCCACCCTGCGACGGGGCGCCGCTGGAGCATCTCGCGATATGGGGCGGTGGTCTTGGTTAGGAGCTCACCGCTCCCCCAGTCCAAAATCACTCCGTACTGGCGGACCAAGTCCAATACGTCGAGCTCGTGGCTGCGGAAGCGGGCGGCCACCTGCTCGGGATCTTCGCTGAGCCAGCCGACACGCTTGGCGCAGATGCGCCGCCGCTCAGCCTTGGTCGCTTCGACGTCGATCTCGAACAGATCGAGTTCGCGGAACCGCCGGATGGTCTGATCGCATGCCGTGTCATCCACGATGTTAGCCACCTTCGAGAGGCCCTCTGTAATTACCGACCAGTGGACGAGCTTGTTCTCCCAAGAGGAGCCTATCGGGAACTCCTGTGCGAGCCATTTCAACGCCAATTTCTCGGAATCGGTCAGGCGTATGCCGCTCATGTCCGGTGCCCAGCGGGAGTTCTGCAATAAACCTTCCCGCAGGGTCTCACGATGCCTCACATGAAGCGCATGGACCACGTGGCGACGCTGGGTGCGTTTGTCGCGATCTTGAAGGTCTTGGTGCTTCTGGTGCTTGGACTGAGGCCTCGCGACTGCTACCTTGCTAATGTTTGAGGGTTGACCCTACCCGCCGGGAGCATCCTACACCGGCCTAGTGCTACCGCCAGCGCCTTCTATCCATTAGGCGGTTGTCTCGGGAAACATCCGTCTAATCTTTATTCCCCGCGTGCCCTTTTCGTAGGGATGTCACGACCGGAGCGCGGGAGAGACCGGGAATATTCCGGGCTGATGCAAGATATCCTGCTCTACTTTCCGACGCCCTATCGACCTGGGGACATGGAAAAGGTCCTGCGCGCCGTTGCGCCCTGGCTGCAAGGGGGAAAGCTTCACTGTCGATTCGAACGAATTCGACCTGACCGAGCGACTTTCGAGCGGTTGGCGGACACGAACTTGGGGCAACAGACTCCCGTAACGTTGCGCTTTGACGGGCCGAGTGCTTTCCAATCGGTGAGACGGAGGTATCTTCACTCTGCACACGGCAGGCTCGCAAAAGATGGCCGACCCGTAACGGTCCTTACCTTCATTGACCCGGAGAACACCACGACCATTGGCGTGCACTTCCACCTCCGGCCTGGGGAGGAGTCATTCGCTTCGTGGGGGGTTGCGCTGGCGGAATTGCCTGGCGAAGCGAGCCTTCTGGAAGCGCTTGACCACGCGGACCCTCTTTGGGCTACGATTACCGTAGAAGGCCCCGCCGTGACTCTTGGTGGCATCCTCGAATATGGTGAGCACCTCCCGGACTGCGGCTATTGGGGCTCGCGTCTTATCAGCGTCTTAGGGCAAAACGAGGTCTTGGACGCTTTGAACGGGTGTCCCAAGGTCTCTCAACTTCCATCTGGCGGCATGTTCGTTTGCTGGGGATGGGAGACGTTTGAAAAGACACAGGCACGTCGCTACGCGGCCAAGAAAGCCAACTTGGAAAAGGGTCTTGCAGACAAGGTGAAGAAAGGTCTTCGGTTCTGAAGAGCAAGTTGCGTTGAGGATCGCAGCGGGAGGCTGATCGCGCGTTAGAAGGCCGCTCGGCAATTTCTCGTAGCTTGAGCTGATCGCGTTGACCCGCCGGTAGCAAACAACCGATGCCGACGGAATCCCCGTCGAGTAGCAAGGGGCTTGCACTCTTCCGCTCCCCGTCGGGAGCACTTGTTTCTTGCCCGAAAAAAGGATTCGTTTGGTACGCGCGGAACAACGGGCACACCTTGTCGCTCGCGATCCGCTCCGTCAGTGCCTTTGCCCGGTGCGCTGCTTTAAGTATCGCGCTTGGCCAGTTCATCTTTGATCGGTGGAATTCGTCGATCACCGAATCGTCACGAAGGTGACACTACATGAGCACGACAACAGTCAAACCACGAGAGGCATCTATCGTCAGCGATCGCCACCTGCGCAACATAATGGGTTTCCCCGTCTGGGAAGCCCTTCCGGCTCGCGACGTGCCTTATGAGTTGTCAGACCCCTTCCTCCTGGTGCACGAGGCGACCCTGAAGATCTCGCCCGCGATGGCCAACCTGGACACCGAGCATCCGCATCGCGGGTTCGACAACCTGTGGTACGTCCTCAAGGGCACAACGAGCACGGGCCACACGACCGGTCCCGCCGGGAGGATCGAACGAGCGCGCTTGCCCGAGGGCTCGCTCCTGCATCTTCGGACCGGACGAGGCGTACGGCACGCGGAAGGCATCGGCGCGGACCAGCTCCGAGAGGGTCTGGAGGGCAGCGAGGTCCGGGGCGTCCTGTTCTGGGTCAACCTCGCCCGCAGGGACAAGCAAGTTGAACCGACGGCGCGAATCGTGCAGGCTGACGATTTGTCCCGGATCCAGGAGGGAAACGCAACCTCCCGCATTCTAGTCGGCGAAGGCTCGACCGTGCGGCTGGGCACTCCAGCGCTCATCTTAGACGTAGTTCTCGAACGCGGGGGTCGTGCGACACACAACGTGCCATCCGAGTTCCAGGGCTTTGCGTATCTGCTCGAGGGCGCCGCCTCGTTCGGGGCGAACCACGCGCCCGCGAAGGAGGGTCAGCTCGTCCTGATGGGGCCCGGCGAAGCCTTTGCCGTCCAGGACGCCAAGCCCGGAACTAGGTACCTCTTGATGGCCGGGAAGCCCTATGGAGAGGAACCCCGGTTCAACGGGCCCTACGTCGACTAGGGTCATGCCGCCGACCTGAGTCGGCTAAGGGCACTGCCGGCGACGCCGAACACGATCGCGAGGGTCGCGTCGGGGATCGACGACACCGTCGTCACGAGCACTGAATACGCTGGTGACCGGGATGCCGATGCCGATCGCCCGCGCGATGCACGAGACGCTGTACAACAACCCGCTGATCGCGGCCCACATCCGGACCGTGGAGAAGCTCGGCGTCGAGAACGGAGATGCATTCCGCCCAGCGAATTCAGGCCGCCAAGTCTATGAGTCGAAGGGATTCTCGCGAACGTCCTCGATGGACGACGGGAGGCCGAATGTCGCGGTCGGCTCGGCGGTGATGACGGTGAGAACCCGCGAGGTCGGAAAGGCCTGGGCGAAGCAATCGCTCGGGATCGCACTCGCCTTGTGCATGTCCCTTACCGTTATCGGGGATTTGACAGTCCGCGCCGCCGCGGAGCCGTGGTCCGGGATCCTGGACCCCTCGCGGGCGATCGACTGGAGCCACGCAGGCATCCCCGGCGGCATTCCGAGCCGCGCGACGATTTGCGCTTCCCTCGACCCCAGCAGCACGGCCTCGCAAATCGACGCCGCGATCGCGGCGTGTCCCCCGGATCAGGTCGTCTTCCTCACCGCGGGGACCTTCACCCTCTCCGCAGGGCTGAACATGAAGAGCGACGTGACCCTCCGCGGCGCCGGGGCGGCCCGGACGAAGCTGGTCTTCACCGGCACCACGCAATGTGACCGCGGTCCCACGCCCTACCCCGTCATCTGCTTCAAGGGAAGCTTCAGCTGGGCGGGAGGCGTGGAGAACTCCGCGGACTGGACCACGGGCTATGCGAAGGGCACCACGGTCATCACCCTGAGTAACACGGCCAACCTGCGGGCGGGAGAGAGCTTCCTGATCCTAGATCAGGTCGATGACGCCACCGACGGCGGGGACATCTACAACTGCGGGATCGCGAACGCTTGCGTGAGCCAAGGCAGTGATGGCATGCGGACCGCACCGGGCGGCTACCGGAACCAGCGGCAGATTGTCAAGGTCGCGGCGATCGCGGGCAGCCAGGTCACGATCACGCCCGGGATTTACATGCCGAACTGGCGCGCCACGCAAGGCCCGCAGGCTTGGTGGCCGACGACGGTCCTGCGACGTGCGGGCATCGAGAACATGACGATTCAGCCGGTCGACGGAGGGGGCGGCATCAACATCCAGAACGCGATGGAATGTTGGATTACCGGCGTACGCTCCGTCAAGGTTGCGCCTCCCGGTGGGCCTGGCGGAGGTCGCAACCACGTGTGGTTGACGATGACCCGCGGGAACGAGATCCGGAGCAACTACTTCTACGGATCCGGCGGGCAGTCGCAGAGCTACGGGATCGAGTGGTATCCGGGCTCGGACAACCTCGTCGAGAACAACATCTTCCAGCACGTGACGTCGCCGATGCTGGTCGGCACGGGGAGCGGCGACGTGCTCACGTACAACTTCGCGATCGACGACCTGTACACCCCGGGCGGCGGCGGGTGGATGCAGCCCACCTACGCCTCCCACAACGGCGGCGACGCCATGCTCTTGATCGAGGGCAACGACGGATTGGGGGCGGGAACCGACAACATCCATGGCACCCATCACTTCCTGACCTTCTTCCGCAACCACTTCTACGGTGACCCGAACAAGACGGCGAACTCGGCGACGATGCACCTCTGGGCGTACTCCCGATTCTTCAACATCATCGGCAACGTGCTCGGGCGGCCCATCTATTACACGACGTACCAGACCGACCTCGGCACCGACAACGTAGACATCTATTCGTTTGGACAGCCAGACTTGGGTCTGTCCGGGGATCCGCGGACGCGGGAAACCGCGATGCGATGGGGGAATTACGACACCGTGAGCGCGAGGTCGCGCTTCGACGCCGCGGAGGTCCCGTCGGGGTTGACGAACTTCGGGAATCCCGTCCCGGCGAACCAGGTGCTGCCGCCATCCCTCTATCTGTCCATCAGGCCGAGTTGGTGGGGGTCGGTGCCGTGGCCCGCCATCGGCCCGGACGTCGCGGGCGGGAATATCCCCGGCTATGGCGGGCACGCCTACCAGATTCCGGCGCGTCTCTGTTACGAGAATGCGTCGATTGATCCCGCGTATGGGAGCAGCAACGTCCGGATCTTCGACCCCGCAGCGTGCTATGTGACCGCCGCTCCACCGTCCGGGAGCACGCCGGGCTGGTGGCCGGAGACCCTCTTCGGGATCGGTACCGGAGTCCTCCTCGTCGGCGTCGTGTCCGCGATCGCGCTCTTCCTCATTTTTGCGGTCTGGCGTTCTCGGAGCCGCCGGTCCGAACAGGAGGGCGAAAACGAAGCATCGTCCACGGGGCCAGAGGACCGAAGAGACTAACCTTCTTGCGGTTCATCGACTTGCCACTTCAACGGGATTCTTCGAGCACCCGTCCGGAGAATCTTTCAACTCCCTCCGTAGTGCTGGGCTTCAACCGTTCATGATCAGTTCTGGGATCCGCTCGGTGCCTCAATCCGCCGCCGACTGCTTGGCGGTCGGGCCGCTGAGTTCGATGCTTCACACCCAGACCGAGCGAGACGGACCGGTCCGGTACGGAGGCTGCTTAGTCGCGGCTCATCGCCGTGGCCACGTCGGCGAGGTTGCCCTCGGCGTCGGCCAGCGTCCACCAGGCGGGCGCGTACTTGTCGGTCACGAGGTGGCCGCCCGCGGCAATCGCGGCGTCGATCCGCCCCTGGGCCTGGTCGGGCGGCACCCAGACGTCCAGGTGGATCCGGTTCACCTGCGGGTCCGGCGCGTCGATCTTCTGGAACCAGATTGACGCTCCTCGACCGCATGGGTCGACGAGGTCTTCGGGGCTGTCGTCGCGGTCCTGGTACCCAAGCACGGCCCGCCAGAACGGCTTCACCCTGGGAATGTCGAACGCGACGATCGTGACTTGGACCGTCTGCACCTTGGCCGGGTCGGCGACGACGCTCGGCTTGCGCGCGATCGCCGAGATCTGCCGAGCCAGCTCGAGGTCGCGCTCGCTCAGCCCGTAGTAGGCGGGCGCCACCGTGATTAGCCGCACGATCACGCCGTCATGCCTCAGGTCAACGTCCGGAAGGTGGTCATCGAGACCGGCCAGCTCGCTGATGGCGTGTACGAGGCGGGCGCCGGCCGGCCGCGAACGACCCGGTCCGGAAGTACGCGCACGCTCCTTCGCCCACCACACGCCAATCCTCGACGCCATCGGACTCGCGGAACTTCCGCATTGTGATTTGGTCGCTCATAGGCTTCCCTCACCCGTTGAATGCGCGAGCGTCCGCATGCTATGAGACCATTGACGGGGCGAGACCGATCGCCCAGTTCCACTCGAAAAAACGAAGCCGTATTCAAACCGTGTAATTCGGGCTCGCCTGGAGAAAATCGCTCCGGTTCAAATCCCGTCGCGTTAGACTCACGTGGCTTTGCTGCTCACAGGCGCCGATAGACCGGCAGTTACAACCTCAGGTCTCAAGGGTTCATCATTCGCTTCCCGACAAGGAGTTCGGTGAGCTCCTGCAGGAATCCCCTTGCGACTCACTCGATCTCCCAATCCTCGCCGTAGCACAAGGCGCCGACCTTCTCTGCGACCCGCTGCGAGGCACGATTCTCCCATGACGTGCTGTAAAGAGGCAGAAGTCCGCGGCGGCGGACGGCGGTCGCCCACGCGGCTACCGCTGCGGTGGCATAGCCCCGGCCCTGCATTGCATCCAAGGTCTCAACGCCCGCTTCGGCGGCCAAGGGAGAAAGGCGAGCGCAATAGCAAATCGAGACGGCGCTTCCCTTGACAACAGCGGCAGTGACCGGTCCGATATCGACGTCGGCCATCAGATGCTCGAGCATCCACGGAAATTCGGCGTCGAGCATGCGGCCCTTCTCCTTCGTAATCGACACGGCGTCAGTGGGCGCTTGCATGCCTTCAGGAATCAAATATGCGGGCCCGCGGTACTCCCGGGTGATTGGGCCAAGTCCCTGGAGCGCCGCGCGAATTGCCGAGGCGACCCGAGGCGGACGCGTCAGGTCCTTGGTCGACGGCTCGGATCGGCAGAGCGCCTCGAGCTTATGTGTCAGGTTGTCTGGAAGGTCGTCGCGAAAGAGCCAAACGTTGCCATCACGGCTTCGCCCCATGAAGAATCGGGGCGGACCCCCCGGGCGGCTCCACGGTCGACCCAGGGAGCGGATTCGTCCGTCCGAATCGCAATTGAAGAGGGTTGCCATGTGAAGTCTCATCAACTGCTCGTCTGATTCGGCGCTCACGATTTCAGATCCTATTCACCCGGAGGCGTGATTCGTCGACCTCGAGGCATCGAACTTCTCGAAGCATGAGCGAACCTCTGGACCCTTTCGCCCTCATACGCAAGCTGCGCGACGAACAGCGCGAATGGTTCTGCGTAACCTCGCGGTTCGCACGGACCAGACTCCCGAGCTTGCCGCCCCATCAACGCTGAACCCAAAATCCCAACCCGCATTTTACCCGTTCTTCCTGGATCGGACAAAGACTTGATAGGTGACGGCGTCCCAGGCGTTGTGAATTCCAATCAAGAGCAGCCCTAGGGCTGCCGCGCCGACGAGGAAAAGGGCCGGTCGCGTGTAGTAAGGAGCCGCGGATGCCGAAATCGCCAGACCCACGTATGCCGCAAACGGAAGCAGGACGTGAAACAACCAGTCCTCGAACACAGGCCGGTAGGCGCTTTGCCTGCGCATCCGACGGGCCGCGATGAGGACGTACGTGACCCCGCCGAGACCCAATAATCCCCAGAGAATTGCGACAACCGTGATTTCGTCCCATGGCGCGCTAACAATCGCCGACAGCAACAGCACGAGTCCGAAATGAACCACACTCGGCGTGGCGAAGGCGCTACCAGCTTGCGCTTCGACTTGGCTGATCGGCCTTGAGGCAATCAGCGTAATGACGACGAACTGCAATCCGATCAAGGCCCCGGCAGACGAGCCGACGATGACGTAGAAGTTCTCCCATCCCTCGATTACCGTCATGAGCCGTCGACCTTCCTCGTAGACGGAATTCGCCGATAGATTTCGTTGCTGACTTTCTCCATCCAATAGACGACCTTGCCATCCAGAGCTTCCTGAATGGCGATATGCGTCATCGCGCTGGTCGGCGTGGCGCCGTGCCAGTGCTTCTCTCCCGGCGGGCACGAGACCACATCCCCCGGATGAATCGCTTCGACGGGACCTCCCCAGCTTTGCACGAGGCCGAGGCCGGTCACGACGATGAGCGTCTGACCCAGCGGATGGGTATGCCAGGCCGATCGTGCGCCAGGCTCGAACGTGACGCTCGCACCTTGCGCGCGCCCCGGTAGGCTTGCTTGGAACAGCGGCTCGACGCGCACCTTGCCGGTGAACCACTCCGTTGGTCCCTCGCTCGACGATCGAGAACCGCTTCTTTTGATGTCCATGTCCGTCACTTGCTCCCCCGCTCACGCTCCAATGCTGGCGCAATCGATGACGAACCGGTAGCGCACGTCGCCCTGCAGCATCCGCTTGTACGCGAGGTTGATTTGGTCGCCCCTGATGATCTCGACGTCGGCGACAATTCCGTTTTTTCCGCAATGGTCGAGCATCTCTTGCGTTTCGGGAATTCCGCCGATGTTGGAGCCGGCGAGGCGCTTGTTCCCGAAGACGAGTGAGCTCGCGTTGATCGGGGTGGCGGACGTTGCATTGGGAGGCAAGCCCAGGAGCACCATGGTGCCGAAGGGCCGAAGGAGGGCCACGGGCTTGTCCAGATCGTGTGGGGCGCTGACCGTGTCGACAATAAGGTCGAACGTTCCTTCAAGCGGCTCGAGCGCGCCGGGCTCCCTCGTGGCAACGAAAGCCTTGGCGCCTAACCGAGCCGCGGCTTCCGCCTTGCCGGGCGACGTGCTGAGCACGGTGACGTCGGCGCCCATCGATTTTGCCAGTTTGACGGCCATGTGGCCAACACCGCCCAAGCCCATGACGGCGACCTGGTCGCCGGGTTTGCAGCCGAATTGTCGGAGGGGGGAGTAGGTGGTGATGCCCGCGCACATGAGCGGTGCGGCGCGCGAGGGTTCCAGTCCCTTCGGGATTCGCAACACGTAGCGCTCGTCGACGACCATACGCGCCGAGTACCCTCCGTACGTCCGAGCCTTCTGGTCCTGCTCGAGGCTGTCAAACGTGAACGTGGCGCCCTTCTCGCAGAACATCTCGTGGCCGGCGCGGCATTGCGTGCAGGCTCGGCACGAGTCGACGAAGCAGCCCACGCCGACGAGGTCGCCCTCGCGATAGCGGGATGCGCGGGCCCCTTGGGATACGACTCGGCCGACGATCTCGTGGCCGGGCACGACCGGAAACTGCGTGTTCCCCCAGTCGTCGTTCACCTTGTGCACGTCGCTGTGGCAAATGCCACAGTACAGAATTTCAATCTCGACGTCGTGCGGTCCCGGATCGCGTCGCTCGATCGTCATGGGCGCAACGGGCGCCTTGGCTGCGCGGGCCCCGTAGGCCGGAGTCTTCTGGGTCATGGCCCAGTGAGAACCGCGCTCGGGTAAGACTCTTGTGCAGCTCTTGGGATGCGAAGCGAAGAGCGCGGTCGAGGGTGTCCGCTCAAACGAGGAGGACCCTGCAATGCAAAGAGTCTAGTAACCGCGAAACGGAGTGCCGCCTCAGGGCCGTCGCCATGACCGAGGCAATCATCCCCGAAGCGGCTCCTAGGACCGGAGCTCCACGGCTCCGTTTCGTGTTCCAGAAACACTGGGCTCGAAGTCTCCACTATGACTTCCGCTTGGAGATTGGCACGGCTCTGGCCTCATGGGCGGTTCCGAAGGGGCCAAGCAAAGATCCCAAGGTAAAACGTCTCGCGATTCATGTTGAGGACCACCCGCTCGACTATCTTCTGTTCGAGGAAACCCTCCCTGAAGGGGGATATGGCGCGGGCGAAGTCATCGTGTGGGACTTCGGCGAATTTGACGTGGTCGGACCGGCCGGATACGATGCGGCCGCGGCGCTCGGAGACGGCATTGTGCGATTCGCTCTCTATGGCAAGAAACTTCGAGGAGAATGGACAATCATCAGAACCAGAATGGGAAAGGGACCTCGTGAGAATTGGCTCTTGCAGAAGATCGATGACGAATTCGCGGAAGCCGGCTACAACCCTGAAACCGAGCCGGCCTCCGCGTTGTCCGGCAAGGTTCCACGGGGCAGGCCTTGAAGTGACTCAGCGAAGAGAATTTCTCCAGGCCTTCGGAACGCGGGCCGTGTAGACGACCTCCTTGGCCCCGAGAAATTCTGCCAGATGCCCGATCGTCTCTCGAATCTCCAACGAGACCTCCTTCTCGCCGGGTGCGCCGGGCTCCGCGTGAACCGAATTGATTAGGAGCCGCTCGTGCTCACGGTCCATCCGCGGGTCGATCCGGCCGATGAACCGGTCACCCCAGAGGATGGGGAGCACGTAGGACCCGAATTTCCGTTTGTTTGGCGGCAGGTAGTTTTCAAGGACATAGTCGAAGCCGAACATTCGGTTCATTCGGTCCTTGCCGGCGATCAGATTGTCGAAGGGAGCCAGCAGGGACATCCGCGGCTGCCACGCGTCCGAATGCATCGATTCGAGGAGCGGAAGGTCCAGATCATGGACATATCGCTCAGCTTTGCCGGCGAACCCCGTGATTTGAACCCGATGGATGGTCGATTCCTTCTGCAAATGTTCCAGGGCCTTTTTCAGGTTCAGATACCGACCGCGCAGAAAATAGATGTTGATCTCGGAAGAGGACGCGGTGCCGAGGGCTCGGATCGTCCTCTCCGCACCCTCCCGCTCCGCCTCTTGTTCGGTTAGCTCCTTCCTCTCCACCCAACTGGGCAGAAAGGTTTCGGGCAGGCCCCAGATTTTCTGGTTTCCTTGGTGGCCCACGACCATGACCTCTCCGCGCATTTGCAGGTGAAAGAGCGCTGCGGAGACATCGCTTCCCGAGGTCCATCCGTCTGCCTTTCGCTTCGTTGGAGCGTACTCTTCAAACTCGGTCAGTCGGAGGGGTCCCTTCTTCAGCTGACGCAGGATTGCCTTCCGCAGATCGGTGTGTTTGGCCAGCCACGTCCTGGCTTTCGCCCTCCATCCTCCCCACGACTTGGAAAGGGACTCCGGGTAGCGTCTCATCAACGAATAGTGGAGCGGATAATCCTCGGTGAGCACGATCGAAGCGGCATGGGACCAATGCTCGAAGACCTTCCTCTCGTCCCAGAGGAGTCGATCCAGGTCCGACAACCGAAAGTTGCCGACCCGGCTCCAGAGGACGAGAAGATGGGACGGTGCGACCGTGTTGATCGGGTCCAACTGGACGTAGCCGAGGTCGCGAACCACGGAGATGATCGCATCCCGTGTTGAACCGGTCGTCCGCTTGCCAGCAAGATGCTGCTTCGTGACAGCCAGACGCCTCGCGGATTCCAGGGACGTCGAGATGGCCGCTTCACTCAACGGGTTTGACAACCCGATGTGGCGGCTATTAAGCTTGCGATGCGGACCGTGTCAGTGACTTCGATATTCAGATTCTCACCCCGGGATCAAGATCGAGCAACACTCTCCTCCGACTAAAGAAGCGAACGGCAGTGCCAGACCCAAGAGCGGAAGGGTGTGCGAAACTCGCGCTTAGCGGGCGGTCGATCCACCGTCAACGGAGAGAGTCGCGCCCGTCATGAAGGAAGATTCGTCGCTCGCGAGGAACAGGATGGACCGGGCGATCTCATCCGGATTGGCGGCACGCCCCATCGGGATCCCAGCGGAGAGTCGCCGATAGTATTCGCTGAAGCGCAGACCCAACCGGCGGGCGTCCGCCTCCATCATCCGGGTGCGGACCTCCCCTGGACAGATTGCGTTGACGCGAATCCCATCCCGCGCGTGCTCGAGGGCCATGCACTTCGTCATCAAGAGGAGCCCGGCCTTCGACGCGCCGTAGACGGCCGAACCCGGGGCACCCAGGAACGCCGAGTCCGACGAGACGTTCACGATGACCCCACGCCGCCGCTTCACCATGCCGGGGAGCACATACTTCGAGCAGAGGAACACGCCCTTCAGATTGATGTCCATGACTCGATCGTATTCCGTCTCCGTGAAGGCATCGAGGTACTTTTCAATCCAGATGCCCGCGTTGTTCACCAGCACATCGATCGGGCCGAGCCTGCGTTCTGTTTCCCGGGCGAACCGCCGGGCGTCGGTCGCGTTCGACACATCACCGCGAATCGGCAGCACCTCGCCGATCGTTCGCAGCGATCGAGTCGCCGTGCGCAAGCGAGGAACGTTCCGTGCCGCGATCGCCACCTTCGCGCCTTCGGTGAGGAAAGCCTTCGCAGTCGCTTGTCCAATGCCCGACGACCCGCCCGTGACGAGGACGACCTGACTCCCGAACCGCGGCATGGCGCGGGAAACGTGGGCGGGATTATAGGCTTCCCTCAGACGCCTGGAGACAGCGTGATGCCCCGCAGGCCCGGGGAACTATTAGTGGACGAACTTCCAGAGAAGGACGCCGAACATGATGATCATGAACAGCAGGACCAGGACTTCCACGAGCTTGAGCTTCATCGGGTCAACCAGTTCGGATTCCGGATCGTGAAGGCCGCGTAAATCAATAGCCAGGACAGAATGAACGTCGAAATCAAACTCATCAGGGGCCGGTACAGCCAGTTCGTCGAATCAGGATTCCGGAGTTTGTAGTCCAGACCGTACAGAAGTCCCACGAAAGTCACGCCGGCGAGGTAAAGTGGGGCCGACAGAAAATCCCCGTTCGCGGTGAGGAAGTAGATGGCTCGGAACGCGATGAGGGGGCCCACGAGGACGAACAGGATCCCGAGGTAGAATGCGAAAGCCGCGAGCTTGGGCCGGCGCCAGTAGAATCGTCCGGTGAAGAACAGGTTTCGGATGAAGCTCTTCTTCCAGCGGGTCTGCTGTCGGAGGAACTTCTTCCAAGTCGCCGGTACCTCGGTCCAGACCCGAGCGCTTTCCGAGTACAAGACCTCCCAATCCTTCCGGGGCTCGCGGTTCCCGCCGTCGGCCGCGGCATGGACGTCAGCCTTCGCTCTGTGAGGTTCCCCGCGGAGAACGTACCCCGTCATCTGCCGGTCCGTCGCAAACCGGAACTCCTCGCCCAAGAAGGTATCGTGGGCCCAATCGTAGATGTAGGGACCGATCGCCTCCCGCCGAAACGCGGACAGGCAACCGGATGCGCACGTCACCGCGCCGTAGACGCTCTCCAGCCCTTTCGAGAGCCGGAACTGTCCTTCGTACCAGGTGTCCTGGATCTTCGTGAGCAGATTCGCCTGCGCGTTCAAGGCTCGACCGTGAGCCGAGACGGCGCCTGCGTTCGGATGTGCATTGAACGCCCGGATCAGTCGTTCGATGGCGTGCCGACCCAAGACCGAGTCGCTGTCCGCAAACGCGAGGATTGATCCGGTCGTATGAGGGATAGCCGCCTCGACGGCCTTCTTCTTCCCGACGTTCTTCGCCAGGTGGATCACGCGAACCTCCGGATGCGCCGCGGCGATTTCGTCGAGGACCGCCGGCGTGCGGTCGGTGCTCCCGTCGTCCACGACGATGACCTCGAGGTTTTCGTACGTCTGCCCGAGGACGGATCCGATGCACCGCCGGATCAAGCGCTCTTCGTTCTTCACGGGGATGATGCACGACACCTTGGGCCGGGGGTCCACGACCCTCGGATCGGGAGGATCGAGGGCCGGATCTTTGTAGTACCGGTACGCGGAGAAGAACGTAGTGAAGGTGACGAGCGTCACGAGGACTCCGTAGATCCACAAGAACGGGTCGACGGCTACGTGGAAGAGGAGCTTCCCGGCGAGGATGACGAAGAGGGCGACGATGATGAGCGCCTGCACGAGGCGGGAGCGGATCACGCGGGCTTCTCCTTCGACTCGCGGTACAGCCGGTCCACGGCGCGTGCGCCATCGAGAAGGTGGCATACGTCGGGTGCCGCCGCTTTCACGTAGAGGATGTCCTTCGGGAGGCAGGTTCCGCCGATCCCTTCGCGGGCCTCCAGGACCTCGACATTCCACTTGCTGTTCATCGCTTCCCGGAGCTGCTCGAAGTCGAGACGATTCTCGTCGCACACGAGCTTGAGAAGTTCGGCATACGCGATCTTCAGGTAGCGGTCGGTGTTCTCCGCGATTTTGCAGAGTTCCGCAAGACGGATGTTCGCGACGGGGCGGAGAGGGACGCCGGCGCGCCGGTAGAACCGCTGAGCAACATCGAGGCTTGCCTCGTCAATGGCGCCAATCACCCTGGCTTGCTGAACTCCGTGCGCCTGTGTGTCCTCAGCCCACCAGCGATGCGGCACATGGACGAGCCGCTGGTCGCCCTTGAAAATCTCCTGATGGACGCGCTCGCAGGTACCGACAGGAACCGTGCTCTCGATGGAGACGAGCTTCGGGTGGCCGCGTTCCGCAATCGCCTTGCAAGCGCGGAACACGCTCTCGGTCGACGGCATCTCTGCGCGCAGGCCCGTGTCAACCGTGACGACGTAGACGTCTGCGAGGGGCAGGGACGAGAGAGAGGTGGAGGCGCCCTGCAGCGATGACTTCAATCGGTCCAACGCGATCGGATTGAGGTCACATCCATACGTGGGGATCTTACGGGAGATGAAGTACTCCGCGGTCGGTTGCCCAACCGTCCCGAGTCCGACGACGCACACCGATTCTTGCTCACTTTGAACTCTCTCCCGGATCTGTTGCACGGTCTCCCCCTACCGAACCGCGATTTTGGCCGCCCCCAGGCTCGATCCGAATGAGGAGTTGACCGCACTGAGGAAGCCGGGGGTCCGAGACGCGGTTCGTTTGGTGGCTCCAAAGGGACGTTGGAGTCTCTTTAAGCAGATTGAACAATTTTCGAATTCACGGAACCAGCCTCGTGGTCGGAACCCTTGAGCTGCCGATCCGATCGCTCGGTGAATCGACGGCTCTCGTTCTCAGATTTGATTGGCCAGATCCGCCCGAGGCGGGCCTGCTGGCGGGACTTTCTTGCCCTCGCAGATAGGGCTCGGCCGTCCGGCCCAGTGGAGTGCAAGGTCGTTCGACGGGGTCGTGGTGAGGCACTTTCGCCGCCCGTCGGAGAGTTTATCTACTCAGAACGCCACACACTCCATCGGAATCGGGGGAGGAGTGAATGAAGCTTCGGCAAAGCTGGAGTCTCGTGGGCCTGTTTGCGATCTTAGTGGCACTTGGAATTGTATCGGCCGTGGTCCTGATTCAACAAACGCAACCGGCGGTCCCTGTGGCGGGAGGGATGACGGCAAATTGCGCGTCAACTTTTGCAACTCCAATCAATGTGACCCTTGGCAGTACCGGACAGGAAACGTTCTCGTGCAATTCGAATTCCCCCACCACGAGCCCGGCTTTCCAAACGGGGGGACCCGTGGTGGTCACTCCCGCGGTCACATACGCAAATAACAATCCAGCGCCCTATAACACGAGCGGTCTTTACATCTACACGGCGAACGGGGCGGTCAACACGGGCAACTGCGGGAGTCGCACCGGCGCGCTGAAAGTCAACAGTGGCGTGTCTGCCGCGCTGCCCCTCGGTGACTGGAACTACTGTGCCAAGTACGAAATCGTCGGTCTCACTGGTTTACCCTCGTTCACGGTCGTATGGAACCTCTGATCTAGGGCAGCAGCGCTCCCGGTCGCTGGCGGGCGTCGGACCTCCGCAGGCGTAAACCTGGCGGGAGCGCCATTCCATTTGACACAGAGCGGTTCTGGTACACCGATTAGCTAGGACGTTCAGATGACGACGACGGAACCTTTCAGGCCGAACGATTAATGCGGCTAGCCCGGGAGATCGAGGAAGGGATTTTTCCCGTAGTCCACCGGGATATCCACGACACACGGAACATTCAATTCGAACGCCTCCGCTAGGACGGAATTCAATTCCGACGGATGATCGATTCCAAAGCCTCGAACTCCGAAGGCCTTCGCGAGATCGGGATAATCCGGATTGCCGAAGTCCGTGCCGACGGTTCGCTTGAACTTGGCCATCTGCTTCCATCGAATGCTCCCTAATCCGCCGTCTCGGAAAACCAGGTTCACGGTGGCCGCGCGCTCCCGTCTCGCAGTCTCCAGCTCATGAACGCCCATGAGAAAGCCGCCGTCCCCACTGAGCGTGACGACCCGGCGGTCCGGCTCCATCAGCTTGGCGGCGATGCCGCCCGGTAGCGCGATGCCCATCGGGGAAAGGCCGTTCGAGATGATGACCGTCTTGGGCTTCACGACGCGAAAGAAGCGGCTCAACCAGAGCTTGTGGGCGCCCACGTCCGAGATGAGCAGATCGTCCGGCTCCAGGATCTCGCGTAAGTCCCACAGAATCCGTCGCGGGTTCAGCAGCCTCTCCCCGTGAACGCCAATCTCCGATTCCAAGGTTTTCCGGATCGCCTCCGAGGATGGAACCGACCGCGCCGATTTCCGATTGTCCCGGATTCGCTGCCCCAAAGCCTGCAACGATTCGCGGATCTCACCAATCACTTCGACTTCGGGGAGGTAGTGGGCAGAAATCTCCGCGGGGAGCGCATCGACGTGAACGATTCTCCGGTCCCCCCGCGGGTTCCAGGTGCGCGGGTCGTATTCAACGAAGTCATATCCGATGCAGATGACGAGGTCGGAGTCATCGAATCCCGCGAGCTCGTAATCTCGGGGGAGAATTCCGATCGTCAAGAGGCTCATCGGAGAGGTCCAGGGGATCGCGCCCTTTCCCATGACCGTGGTCACTACCGGGATCTGCAGGCGTTCGGCGAGCTGCGTCAACTCCGAGGACGACCCGTTGCGGATCACGCCGTTCCCGGCGAGGATGACCGGTCGGACCGCCTTCTCCATAAGGAGCGTGGCCTGTTCGACGCTCGCTCGTGCCGGCGTGGGAGCGCTGACCGGTTCCCGGGGCAGCGGCTTCTGGTTCGGGTCGGCTTCCTCTTCCGCGACGTTCTCCGGAAGTTCGACATGGGTGGACCCGGGCTTTTCCGCCTCGGCGAGTTTGAACGCCTTTCGCACGATCTCCGGGACGACGTCGGGGCTCTCCACGCGGGCATTCCACTTCGTGATGGGGCCGAACAATTGCAAGATGTCGACGTACTGATGGGACTCCCGATGGATCTTGGACAGATTCGCCTGGGCGGTGATCGCGACGAGCGGCGCCCGATCGAGGAATGCATCGGCCACGCCGGTCACGAGGTTGGTCGCTCCCGGGCCCAGGGTGGCGAGGCAGACGCCGGCGCGGCCGGAGAGGCGGCCGTAGACGTCCGCCATGAACGCCGCGGCGCCTTCGTGCCGCGTCAGGACGAATCGGACGGAGCTTCCCCTCAGCGCATCCATGAGCTCCAGGTTTTCTTCGCCGGGGATGCCGAAGGCGAAGCGAACCCCTTCGCTCTCGAGGCAGGAGACCAGGAGTTGAGCGGCTTTCATGCGTCTCCATCGACCGTGTGGCGGGTCACTTCACCCGGAGACGAACGGAATCGGGGCGTTTCTCCACATGTTCGGCGGGCACAGGAACGGAGGCGAGGACGACCCGGTATCCGGGCGACCCGCCGATCGCGACCGCCGACATGTTCTCCAGGAGAGCTCCCGATCCCGATTTGATGGGGACGTCGTCGATCATCCCGGAACCTTCCAGAACGTACGCCACCGCGCGGCGATTGCGGCCGAGTCGGAAGAACGCGGTGGCTTTCCGCGCGAACTCGATGTCCATGCATTCCAGCCCGGAAGACGAATCCGCACGAGCGAGAGGGCCGACGACGGGCTTCTGAACCGTCCCATCGGATTCTTCCGTTGCGTCTCCCGCCGCCTTGATCTGGATCGTGGTCGGCGGCGGTTCTGTGTGCCACGGCAAGCGGACGACGACCGACAACCAGCGCGCACGCTTGCCTTTCAGCATCTCCATATCGTGTGAAATTTCCTCGTGTGCCGTGAGCACCGCGACGGATCCCGGCGTAAGCGCCTCGCGCCGGCCGGAGCCGTCCACGTGGTCGACCTCCCCCTCGACCAAGTAGATGACGACCTCCTCGGCCTGGTGGGCATGACGCCCGAGCTTCGTGCGCGATGTCGTCATCGTCTCGGCGAACCGTTCGAACGGCAGCCACGGACCTTGTTCCTGACTCGGGAACAAAAGGCTCGTGGTCTTGTCGGATGCGTCGATTTCCCCATGAGCGATCGTCAGGCTTCGGGGTTTCCGCGGGCTCGGCATGGCAGCGTCTCCTGCAAGAGGGAAGCGACGCCGACGAATATAGTTCGCGGCATCCGAAGGGGATCTATCGGCTACCCAAAGCCTTTGGCGGCGATCCGAAGCCCTGATTGAAATCGGCCATGCGAAACTCGAACGCGTTTCGAAAATCGATCCCGCGAGCCCTGCATTCTTCCGCGAGTCGGGACACGAACGGGGGAATCGTCTCGAGATCGCCGATACGTGCGAGGTCGACCGCGAGGTCCGATCCATCGAGGCGCTTCGCCATCGCTTCGGGCACCCCCCAGCGCGTATCGAGGGCGCGGGTGAACATCTTCTTGACCCCCGCCTCGGCGAAAACCTCCGCGATCCGGTCCGGAGACCAACCGCCGGTCGGCGGATAGCAAGGAGCAAAACCTACGAATGTGGTGAGACCCGCATCGGCGAGAGCGCGAAGGCAGCGGAGCCGCGCGTCGATCGGCGGTGCCCAGGGTTCCAGAAGCGCCCTCGCCCGGTCATCGAGTGTTGGGACGGACATGCCGACCTCGATCTCGGGGAACTGGGTGAAAAGGTCGAGGTCCCGAATCATGAGGGGCGCTCGAGAGAGGACGGAGACCGGCCACCGAGCCCTCAGGAGCACCTCGAGCGCGTGGCGGGTAATTCGATACTTCCCCTCGATGAACTGGTACGGATCCGTCGCGGTCGAGATTGCGACGAGTCCCCTGGGAAGGCGCCTCAGTTCCTTCGCGAGGACGGTCGCGGCATTCCGCTTCACGACCACGGAGGCTCCCCACGTGCTCCGGTCGATCTGGAGGAGCCGCGGAACATAACAGAAGGTGCAGCCGTGATAGCATCCGATGTATGGGTTGAAGGAATAGTCGATTCCAGGTAACGGATCGCGCCGCAGCGCCGAAGCGACGTGGACTTCGCGGATCTCGAACGATTCACGCGGAGGCGGGACGTGGACTCCGAGAAGTTCCTCCATGTCCGCGAGAGAGGGGGTCGAGGCATAAAGGCCCAACCGGGGGAGGCCGCTGAAAGTAATTCGATCCAATCAGGAAAGGCTATAGCCGCCCGCTCGCTGCCGCCATCCCGGCGGCCGACCATCGCGCGCGCCGCCGGAGGGACATGGCCGCGAGCATCGATTGGAATCACCGCGCGATCCGCGTCGCGGCCGCGATCCTCGCGGGTCTCATCATCCTCGTCGTCCTCGCGAACCTTCTGTGGCCAGGTCCGCTCGCTCCCCCTACGGCCCAATCTCGGATGCCTCCGACCCAGAACCCCTTTCCGACGTTTCCGATGGGCCCACTCTTGCACACCGTCAGGATCGACGCGAACGCGAACCTGTCGATTCGCCTCCTCATGACGTCGCTGCAAGGCCTCGTGAATCGCGCCTCGGTCGAACTGTACCTCGATGTCCCCGGCGTCGCGGGAAACACCTCACGGATGTTGACGTATCTCGCCACTCGCTACAATCTGACGTACGACGTCATGTCGGCGCAGTCCGCGATGGAAGCATATGTTCGGGTTGCCGCGGGTCTGGTCGTCTATGATCCATCGCGACCCGAATCGATTGACATCGGAACAGTCATGGCGGCCCAGCAGCACGCGGTGCTCGTCGGCCCGGATCTCGCCGGATCGTTGGCCGCCCGCTACGGCCTCCCGCTCCTCTTCGACTACGCCCGCCGAGGGGACTGGACGGCCCTCGACCCGATCGGCGCGTATGACCGTGCGCTGCGCGAGTTGTATCCTTCCTCGTACCCGTACCTTCTCGCGATTCTGCCCCCCGACCGGTGGGCGATCCGCGATTATCTCGTTCAGACCGGGACCTTCGTCTTCTACTTCACGCAAGGGATCCTGGCATCGCCGTACGAGAGCGCCGCGACGATGCGGGTCCTCCAGGCCGCTCCACGTGGGATCCCGATTCTCGGCTGGTTCAACAGCCCGACGCTGACCGAGGAGAACTCGTTCATCCAGATGGCGTCCGCCGCGGGTAAGTTCGTCGTGGGCGTGCAGGACGTACCGAACCTGTCCGTCCTCACGGTCCTCGGACGGAACGAGACGCATCGGCAGGTCTCTTCGACGCCCAGCCCCACGCCGGTCCTCGAGGACAAGACGTACCTCGTCCTCGCGGTCCCCGATGGCGACAACCTGGATTTCGTCGCAGGTCGGATGTGGGACCTCTGGTCGGAGCCCGCTCGCGGCAACGTCTCGTTCGCCTGGAGCCTGAATCCGCTGCTCGTCGACCTCGCCCCGCCGCTCCTCGACATGTACTACGACAGCGCCACGTCGCTCGACCGGTTCATCGCGGCTCCGAGCGGCGCAGGATACCTGTACCCGGACTACACCGGACCGGGAGACCTTCGACCGTTCACCAACTTCACGAAACGATACCTAGACGCGGCCGACATGGACGTCGTCTGGCTCCTCAACGCATTCGCCGCGTCCGAGATTCCGTATTCGTCGAGGAGCCTCTCGACCTATGTCGACGGGTTGCGTCCCGGTGGAATCGTCCTCGACTACGACGACCAGCCCAGGACTCGCGACGCATGGATGCAGGCCGGGACCCAATCGATCGCGCCGGTCGTCCGTTCGACGCACTTCTGGACGACGGCCGACAACGTCCTGGGAAAGCTTGACACGTCGATCGCCGCAACGGGCTCTCCGAAGTTCCTCTGGCTGACGGTGTACACGTTCCGGTACGACCTAAGGGATGCTCGCGTTTTGGCCACCGAGCTGTCCCGGAGGATGGGCGGCAACCTGGAAATCGTCACGCCATCGCAATTCTTCAGCTTGCTCCGAGCGGATTTCGTGCGGACGGCGCATGCTCGTCTCGCGGCCACCGACGGAGACCCCATCGCGTCCCTCCTGTTCCCGGGTTTGATGGATTCCGCACGGGCGCATCTTCAGGACGCGGACGCATCCATCGCCGGGGGCGACATCAACCGCGGGGCCTACGCGGCGTATCTGGGGCTCGAAGATCTGCGCTCCGTCTCCTCGGCGGAAGCTCTCTTGACGTCGCTGCTGGTCGTCCTGGCGGCCGGGGTCCTCGCGTACATCGCTCATCGGTCTTCGCGTTCTCCGCCCCAGCCGTCCGAACGGCTCCGCTTGGGCGTCCTCCTGATGGTGACCGCGGCGGTGGCCCTTCTCGTGTTCGCGTTGCGGGAGGCCCTTGACCAGAACTTCTGGACGTATCCCACGATCTTCCTGGGCGTCGTCGCCGCGGGAATCCATCGTCCCTTGCGACGCTGGCTGGACCGAGCCTATCCCGGCCGCGCCTCCACGGCGGCAGCCCTCGTGGCCCTCGTCTTTACGACACTTGCGATTCGGACGAGCGCCGCATTTCCTCTCGCGGTCATCGGAATCCTCCTTGCGACAGATGCGTATCTCGCCCGCCGACCGGGCAGCTCCTCGGAGGTCCTCGTCGGTCTCGCGTTCGGCACCGCAATCGGATTCCTGGGTGGGTTCGATCTCCCGACGTTCGCGGTCCTCTCGATTCTCTTGGTCGTACCCACGCTCGGCGTCCGAGGAACGGGGGTCGTCGAAGTGCCGGGACGCCGTCCGGGTGCCCTGATCCCCGGCTTTCTCCTCGCGCTTCCGCTCTCCGTCCTCTCCGTTGCCTTCTCCTATTCTCTTGCGCTCCGCCTTGAGTTCCAGGGGGACGCCTTGCTCACGACTGCCGGAGCCCTCCTGGTCCTCGCGCCGACGTTGGCTCTCCTCACTCGACGGATTCATCCTCGGATCGCCCCGATCATCTCGGAGATCGCGGGTCTCGCCCTTGGCGTCGTGTTCAGCGGCATCGTCCTCCTCTCGCGCGGGGCCATCCCGACCGCCCTCGGGCTGCTCGGACTGTTCGCCTCGCTTTCGTACGCCGCCCTCGCCGAGCTCGATCGGTTTGCCGAGCGGGGCGGCAGCCGCCGACGTGCCCTCACGACGGCGATCCTCTTTCTTCCGCTGATCGTCCTTTTCTTCCGCATGCCGCCGATCGTGTTCTCCCTTGTGATCGTCCGCTTGCCGGAAGCGGTCGAGTACGCGCTCTATGCGCCGACCGTGATGATCGCCGCGGCGGCGCTCCTCCTCGCGGTCGGCATCGGCCTGCGCACGCGTTTTCAGGAGGCGGTGGGAAAGGATTATGACCGGGAGGTCCATGGTGGCCCGGAAAGGCCATGAGGAAGCTCCCGAAGAAACGGTTCCTCGAGGTCGCGGGGCGCATCCTCCGGAACAAGATGGCGAAGGAGGCGATCTACCCCTTCTATTGCTCGTTCAAGCTCACGCGCCGCTGCAACTTCACGTGCTCGTTCTGCAACTGCTGGCACGTCAAGAACCGCTGGAAGGACATGCCGACGGAGGACGTCAAGGCAGTCTTGGACAACCTCGCCCAGTCGTCGGTCATTGTGTGCAGTTTCGAGGGCGGCGACCCGCTCGTCCGCGACGACATCGAAGAGCTGTTGCGCTACCAATACGAGAAACCGTGGTACCTCCTATTCACGACCTCGGAACGGGACATGCAGGCGCGGTACCCGATGCCGAAGTACGGGAAGTACATCGACTTCCTGCACATCTCGATCGACGAGGGTCACAAGAACCTCGACATGTACGACGAGCTCGAGGAGTACACGAAGTGGGGTTCCATCGTCACCGTGCAGATCGTCGTCACGAAGAACGACATCGGCGCGCTCGAGACGAAGATCCGGCGGTGCCAGGACGCCGGCGTCAAGGCGGTCGTCATGTGCGCCGTGCACCTGAAAAACACGAAAGACCACTTGCCGGACCTCTGGTCCATGTCGAAGGTCGGCCTCGAGCTCAAGAAGAAGTATCCGGGCGTCATCATTTCGCCGGACAGCTACTTCAACCGGATCACCTGGGACCACGGCTGCGACACCTCCTCGATCATCGTCGACGCGGACGGCTTCCTCTGGTATCCGTGCCGGGTCCTCGAGGAGAAGACGATCAACCTGATCGACTCCGACCTGATGACGTACCTCGAGTCACCGGACGGCCACGAGCGCCGAGTGCGGATGGCGGCGTGTGACATCCAGTGCGCTTGGTATCAGTACTACGCCACGCAGGCGTTCGTGAATCCGCGAGAGATCCTATCGGCGTGGATGCCGTACTACCGCGACCTGCTGAACGGCGGCAAGCAACCGATGGCGGTCGCCCCGGCCTTCGCGCCGAGGTCGATCGAGGACCTGGCGCACATGCAGATTCGGCAGGAGACTGCGATGAAGGGCCTGGGGGCCGGCGACGACGCGATGTTGGAGTTGCCGACCATTCAGCCGCCGTTGGTCCGTCCTTGAGACCCTCGCCCCTGATACCGTCGCCGGAAATCGTCGAATGGCGGTGCGGGTGCTGCGGAATTCCGAGCGAGGGAGGAATACGCAATCGTCTGCCATTCGGGTCTCGCATCTGCTGGTCGTGTCATCGGATGGTCTGTGTCCGGTGTGCACTTCGTCATCGCAGGAAGGGATGCGACGGATGCCTTCACTCGTTCGATTGGTTCTCTCCCCGTGTTGAGAAAAACGAGAAATAGACCTGCCCCGCATGCGGAGCCCGATGGGATGCACCGTCAGGACCGGGTTCGAGGGTGACGATCGACCCGGCTGAGAGCGTCTTCCGACTCCTGCTCGTCTTCGCCCTTGCCTTCGGGATCGGCTTGGAGCGGCAGATCCGTCGCAAGCCCGTCGGGTTCGGGACGTTCATCTTCGTGTCCACCGGCGCGGCGGCGTTGGCGATCCTCGCGATCGACTTGGAAGGCGACAATCCGTTGCCGCTTCTCGGCGGCGTGATCACCGGAATCGGCTTCCTCGGGGCCGGCGCCCTCATCCGCGCGAACGATCGCGTCTTCGGCTTCACGACGGCGGCGCTCGTCTGGGCGATGGCGGCGCTCGGGGTCGCGGCCGGTGCCGGCCTCTATCTGCTCGTGTTCGTCAACTACGCCGTGGTCTGGGCGGTCGTCATCACGGATCGGTTCCTCGAGGGCCGCGGCTTCGGTTCGCACGCGAAAATCGTCCATCTGACGATCGCGAACCCCGTCAGTGCGCAAGACCTCGATGTCATCTTGCCTCCCTCGTTTTCAAAATTCGAGCGGGTCCACGTGGACAAAGAGGCGCACCAGGTGAGCGTGACGGCCCAGGTGCGGCTCAAGCCGACCGCCGTCGCCGGCCTCCTCGAGGCCCTCCGCCAGAACGAGAAGGTGCGCAAGTTCGAGATCGAGTGAGTCTCATCCGGATTCGAGGAGATCGCTGTACGACGAGGCCATGAGGTCCTCCTCGGGGATCTGGAAGTATCGGCGCAACGCCTCCAGCGTCTTCTGGCCTTCCTCGCGTTCCGAGTCGTCCGCGAGGACCTTCTCGAACTCGAGGAACTTGCCCAGCCCCGCCACCGTGTCGAGATGGACCTGCACGCCTTGGAAGCGATACATCTCACGCGTCTTGCGAACTTCCGCCTTCACCGGAAGGACTCGGGTCAGCATTTCGCGGACCGCCGCCGCATCGGAGACGGTGGCGAGGATGACGCGGCTCTCCTTGACGCCGCTCGCATCCGGCCGTTCGTAGTAGACGAGCTGTCCTTCCTTCACGCCGTCGATGGAACGGAGCTTGAGCCTCCTCTCGCCAAGGGAGAAATACGTGTCCAATTGGACGAAGGTGCCGAGGGATGTGGCGCCCGACAGGAGGGCTCGTGCCTTGCCGAGGTCCTCGTAGCGCGCTTTGAGCTCCACAAGATGCTTCGCGCCCGCGTCCACGCGGGGCCAGGGCGCGGGATGGGCAAGAAGGTTGCTCTGGGGTCCGCCCGCGGGGCGGAAGCCGGCCATCCCGGGGGATCCGTCCCCGCGGAACTCCTACCTCTAAACAGAGGTAGAACGCAAGCCCGGTACGAACTTGGATCCCTGGCCTATGCGTAGGCGGTGATGCGTCGCTGACCTCGGAGGTATGCGCGAAGGACGCTCGACCGCCACCAATTCTGCATTGGGAAGCGGAGTCGGCGTCCCAATTCGAATTCCGCCTCCTGGAGGCTCGGGAATCGTCGGGGCTTCTTTCGCAGGGCGGTCCGCGCCAGTTCCCGATACCGCCAGACTCCAAGGGGAACCCAGTCGTCGTAGACCTCCATGAACACGATCGCGCCCGCCTGGCGCCGGCGGGCGGCGAGATGCTCGAGGACGGGCAACCGAGTTGCATGGTACGCCCCCGCGATCTGGTCCGGATAAGTCGTCCGGCCTCCGGCGAACTCGTGGTCATGCGCCGGCGTCGGCCCCGCCTCGAGATTCCACGCTTCGAGTCCCTCGAACATGAACGCTTGCGGGAACATCAGGATCGCGACGTTGTTCGCCAGGCCACTCGCGCTCGTCACCTCGAACTCGGAGATCCACGGGAACGACCGGACCTCCTGGACCAGGCCCTTCGCCAGGATGTCGTCGACCGCGGTGATTGACCACTCCGTCGGGACGAGCCGCCGACGATCCTTTGTCCCGAGAAGGCCGACCGAGAAGACGCGCGTGATCTGGCTCTGGGTGATCCCGTGGTCGTACAGGTCCGTGACGGCCTCTCCCGCCCGGAGATCCGTGTCCGAGACGATGTCGTCGACGCGCCGCGGCACGGACGGGTTCGATGTGAGCTCGACCTTCGCGATGTCGGCACTGGGGCCGCTCGGGGGCGCTCGGACCGAGAATGGGCTCACGAGAGACGGCTTCTTCGTGAACCACATCTCCGTATCGATCGGCTTCGAGGCCATCGCGGCCTCTTGGACGGCCGAGAGGATCGTGTCCGGTGCGCGGGCTTCCGCGACACGCCGCGGCGCCTTCCCGCGGACGAGCGTGAGCCGGAACCGCAGGATCTCCGCAAGTTCGTATGAGAGCCACGATTCGGAGGCGTCGAGGATCGACGTGTCCTCGTCCCGGACGGGAGGAACCAGAGGGCCGACGAGGACCTTCGGATATCCCCACGAGCCGACGAACGCACTCGGAGGGGACGCGCCGAACAGATTCGTCGTCTGCAGGTCCCGCCGTTCCTCGAACCAGTCGCGGACCCGCCCGAGGTACGGACAGATGGCGAGCCGACACCGCTTGATGTCGCCTCGGCAGACCTGGCACGCGATCTCGCGGCGGACTTCCGCGAGGCTTGCCCGGAACCCATCCTCCGCCCGTGACGATCCGGTCGAACCGGGAACGGCCATGGTCAGGCGGAGGGAGTGGGCGCCACGGGTTTGGGCGGCGCCGGCGCGGGAGAGGGTTTCTCTTCGACAATCTCGTCCCACCGCTCATAGCCAATCGGACACACGTGGATGATGCCGCCCGACGCGTTGCACGGTTGGGCGCCATGAACCGGGCAGTGGTGCTCCTTCGCCATCTCATCCCTCCGAAGGACGCGCCCCACTTATGGTTTTCGGGCTGGGCTCGATTCCGTAGAGCTTGTCGCGGTTCGCCTCGAGTTGGTCGACCGGCTTGCCGGCGAACTCCGCCGCGGTCACGACCGCGACGTCGTGCTCCTTCCCCGCCTTGAAGACGGACCCCATACGTGACCGCCACTCGCGGTCCCGTAGGATGTGGTGATCCAGAATGAGCGTTCGGACGTCCGTCGTCCGGAGGATTCGGACGAGGTGTGCGAGGGACCGTTTCGTGTGTTCCTGTGGATAATGTTCGGGCATGTGCGTCATCGGGCCGTCCACATAAAGGACCGTCGGCTGCGCATCGATGAGGAACGAGAGTTGTTCCTTCAGGGGTGGGCCAATCACATCCGACGTGTGGACGAAGACTTGGTGCCCCTGGGCGATCCGTGTCATGACGACATAGCCGAGTTCATCATTGTAGCCGTGGGGCACCGCCGGGGAGAAGAGCAGCTCCGTCCCGCCAAAGTCCATCTGGTTGCCATCCGCCACCTGGATCGCCTTCGGGTACGATTTCAGCCTCCGAACGAACGCGCTCGAACGCTCCCGCTGACTCCGGTTGATGTGGAACTTCCCGTCTTTCAGGAACGCGAGCTTGCCGCGGAAGATGGATGGCGCGGCAGGGTTGTGATGGTCGTAGTGGTAATGGCTGACGCTGAGGACGTCCGCCTTCTTCGCGGCGTCCCGGATGACCTGCCACAATTCCTTCTGTCGCGACCGCTCGGTCGGATGCGGAGGCAGGTCGTAGCGGTATGGGCCAAGTCGGACGCTTGGGTCCAAGAGGATGGTGACGTCCGGCGTCTCGACCAGCGTCGCCATGGATCGCGCGCCCAGGCTGTCTGCCGCGAGCGGTGTGACCTTCACAGAACGCCACGGTAAGACCGCGAACAGGGTTCTTCTCCCTGTCGGTCCCGCTCAGTCCGCGCGGAACGCCGTCTCGGCACCGCGGAATCCGAGCCAATCGAACAAGAATTCGTCGAACAGCCGGATGAAGCTCTCCCTGGGCGGCTGACGCTTGTCCTCTAGGATCCCGACCACGAGAGCGGGCGTGAGGTGAGCCCGGAACCGCTGCAAGACGTTGTCCTTCGCGATCACCTGGTCTCGCGGGTGCGAAATGCCCTTGGCGTGTGCAGCCTCGAACCTCTTGTTGGCCGCCTCAATTGCGAACGCCTCCCAGGATTCAACGATTCGTGTCGCCTCCGGAGTCAGGATCTCATACTGAAGATCAAAGCCACTCGAGCCGGGCGCGTATACGAACGAGCCCAGGGTCAGCACCCCGACTGCGACCGCCGTCGCTGCCCGTTCGGCCCCGCTCCGCGTCCGGAACGCAATCTTGTGGAATCCTGACGGCGCTGCCGCCGGGACGGAGACGAGCTGGATCGCCCAGCTCCGGGACGGGATTGAAAAGGATAGGTTCCCCCTCATCCCCTCGGCAAGTGATGAACCGGAAGCCCGCAGGGTGCGTTGCTGTTCTTTATCCTTGAGATTGAGGGCAAAGAGGTAGAGGTTGAGCCAACCACCGGGTTTCGCTTTGGTCGACTCCGCGATGGGGGCGATCCAGAAACCGTCCCACATCTGGAATAGGCGGGATCGTCGAATGATCGGCGCGGAAATCCAATCGAGATGGGCGGAGCAGAAGAAATTCAGATTCCGGGCCTTCGGGTCCAAGGCGAGTTCACGCGCCACATCGAGCGCCCGTCCGACGTCTGGATTGACGGCGATGAATCCAACGGGACTCGCCTGTCCGCGTTTGAGCTTCCCGGCGGGGAGGTTCACATACGGGAACGCGTAGCCGAACTCAGCTTGCTCGACAGTGTTCGCCCATGCGCCGTCCGGGGCTCGTCGGATTTTGGAGGCAAGGCCGATTCGGCCTGCCGCGATCGTTTCGAGAACCTGATTTGAATTCATCGGGGCCGAGATACGTCCGGCCTCGCTCACTTCCCAAACGATCGACGAGGCGCCAGGGCTCGTTTCGCCGGTGGAATGTCCCCCCACGTGGAACCCCTGCGGGTCTTAGTAACGGACGGTGACTGCTTAACGATTACTTACGCCGCTCCGAACTCAACGATGCCCTCGGCGGGAGGCTCGAACGGATTTCGTCGGCGATCTCGAGGGTGGCTTTCGCGGGGTCTTTCGCCTCGTAGATGGCCCGGCCCACGATGACAGCGTCCGCGCCCGCGACGATCGCCTCCGAGGCCTTCCCTCCCTGGGCACCGACCCCGGGAGCGAGAATCTGTTTCTGGCCGATGATCGCCCGCAGCGCCCTCACGCGTTGCGGGCGCGTCGCCGGCGCAATGATCCCGGTGGCGTTCGCTCGGGTCGCCAGGCGCGCGAGGTCCTCCGCGTGTTTCGCGGTATACTCTACACCCCCGGGATGGCTCATCTCGACCACGACGAACACGTCCTTCCCTCCCGAGGCATCGATGCACGCCCGCACCGAGTCTTCCCCGACGAAACCGTGGCAAATGATTCCCGATGCGCCCGCGTCCACCGCTTGCTCGACGATGAGCCGGTTCGTGTTCGGGATGTCCGCGATCTTGAAATCACACAGGACGTAGCCCGATTTCGCGAGCCTCCGAAGGACATCGAGGCCGCCCGCCAGGACGAGCGGCCATCCCACCTTGACCGCGTCGGCGTGTGGTCTTACGGATGCGGCGAGCTCGACCGCGCGGTTCGGATCGGTCACGTCGAGCGCCACGATGAGGCGGTGGTCGATCCGCATCGAGGCCCTCAAGAGGACGACGGAGAAAAAGGTTCCTTCCGTAGGCGGGACGTGGCGGACCCTTTAAGTAATCCAAGGCGAATCCGACGACGCCCCCGATGCCCGAGGCCCAGCGCATCAAGACGAAGGTCTGTCTCGTCGGCGAGGCCGCCGTTGGCAAGACGTCCCTGATCCGGCGGTTCGTCCAGGACGAGTTCGACGACCGCTACATCACGACCCTGGGCGCGAAAGTCTCGAAGCGCGAGATGAGTTTCGAGGCACGGGACCGTACCAAGATCCACATGGACATGACCGTCTGGGACATCATGGGGGAGAAGGGCTTCCGGGATCTCCTCAAGGAAGCGTTCTTCCATGGCGCGAAAGGGGTCGTCGCGGTGTGCGACCTCACGCGGTACTCGACGCTCAAAGAGCTCGACGACTGGGTCCAGAGCGTCTTCAACGTCGTCGGCGAGATTCCGGTCGTCTACGCGGTCAACAAGATCGACCTGAAAGACGAAGTCATGATCCTGTACGGCGACAAGGAGATCGAGCAGGCCGTGCGGGCGTTCGAGGCGCCGTACTTTTACGCCTCGGCAAAGACGGGCGAGAACGTGGAGGTCCTCTTCCGTCGCCTCGGGACCATGGTCCTCCAACGGGAGGGCATCGCGGTCGCGACGTGAATCAAGCGGGAGAACAACGCACGAATCGTTAAGTAGACAGCGTCGAAGTCGGGCCGCGGTTCCGGGCGAGGACGTCGGATGACGAAGCAGAAGCGGCTGAAGTCGAAGGTGTGTCTCGTCGGCGACAAGGCGGTCGGGAAGACCTCGTTGATCCGCCGGTACACGATCAACATGTTCGATGAGGAATACCTGACGACGATCGGCACGCACGTGACGAAGAAGGAGGCCCGGATCCTGCTACCGGAATACGACCTCTTGGTCGACATCGACATGATGGTCTGGGACATCATGGGCGAGAAGGGATTCCGGGAGCTGTTGAAGGACGCCTACTTCTACGGGGCCAATGGCATCCTCGGGGTCGCCGACCTCACGCGCCGACGGACGCTCGACAACCTCGACGACTGGATCGATGGCGTCGAGGACGTGGCCGGAAAGGTCCCGATCTTGATCGCGGTGAACAAGTCGGACCTCGCCGCGAACGCGCGGTTCCGGGAGATCGACGTCGCGGCGTTCGCGAAAGCGTACCATGCCGAGTTCTTCATGACGTCGGCGAAGACGGGAGAGCGCGTGGAGGACGCGTTTCGCCGACTCGGGGTTCTCGTCGCGGAACAACAGCTCCAGCTTGCATAGACTGGGCGACAGTGCGAT
>Ga0137415_10000748_pt1 | contig 31741 bp, 31 predicted proteins | sample CZODoug3_1_1_16f_FD_183082 | JGI IMG/M metagenome (GOLD analysis project Ga0137415, IMG submission 183082) | Vadose zone soil fungal communities from Angelo Coast Range Reserve, California, USA - CZODoug3_1_1_16fungal (Hybrid Assembly) | ecosystem: Environmental > Terrestrial > Soil > Vadose...
CTCTACAATTGGGCCGCCCAGTGGGCCACGTATCACCTCGTGTTGCGCGCCACCCACGTGCCGGTGTCGCTCGCCGCTTCCTTTACGGCTCTGATCGTGGTGAACCTGGGCGGCCTGCTGCGTCCCACACCGGCAAACGTGGGTGTTACCCAGGCGGCGTTGGTGGTCGGGTTGTTGCCGTTCGGCGTGGCGCCCGAGAATGCCGTCGCGGCCGGGCTGGCGCTGCAGGGGCTACAGGTGCTCCCCGTGCTGCTCCTGGGTGCGATGGTCACGGGGTGGCGCCTGCTCAAGCTCGAATCCGAGCTCGCCTAAAAGCGACTGGGAGCGGGGAAAAAGGGTGCCTCGGTTGGAGCACCCGCGCCTACCTTCCGCGGCGTGTCTCCGACGTACCGGATGCTCGACGCGACCGCGCGGCGACGCGAGGCCGACATCGCGGAGGTGACGCACGCTCTGGCCGCGGCTCGATGCGCCGCCCGCCTGGCGGGGCTGGGAACCGGCGAGTTCGTGGTGCGGGAGCTGCTGCTCACGGTCATCCAGCAGATCGATCTGGCGGCGACCTCCCCCGTCCTCCACCACCCTCCACCGACCTTCTGAGCCGTGGCAAATCGGCGTCGGTGTCGTGGGCCTTGTGAAAGGGCACGCGCGGGCTCCGAATGGGGAGTAAGTGCGCGATCGAGTTGGCATAGAACTCGAGCAGCGGCCGGCCGCGGGGCAGCACGACCAGGCTGTCTCCCTCCTCGACGGCCAGCCGCCGCATCCGGAGCATCCGCCAGGCGCGGTCCCACACTTCCCGAATCCGAGCTCCGCCGCGCACTACCTTGGCGTTGACGGCTTCCAATCGGTCCCGCAGCTGGTCCATCCGTTCGAGCACGGCAGACTTGGGGATCATCGTCTGTCCGAACGACAGCAACGCCGCGGCGGCGAGCGGCACCGGTGTGACCGGAATGATCGCGCCGATGCGCTCCATCAGGAGCGCCGCGAGCTTCTCGAGCTCGGGTAGCCGCTGCTCCTTGGGGAGCTCGAGCACGCCGGGCGCGCGCGCGAGCCACTCCCGCAGGGAGATCGGCGCCCCGAAGTTCACCGCCGCGCGGCCGTAGCGCTTGAGCCGCCCGGTAACGAGCCGCAGTGTGTTGCTCCCCAGGTAGGTTGCCACGGTCCAGAGCTGCGCCAGGCGGCCCGGCCGATCGCGCTCGTCCACCAGCTCGCGGATCAGCGCGCGGTCCTCGAGTACCCGGTCGAAGTTGATGGCGACCGGCACGAACCAGATGTCCCGATCGAAGGCCGGGTCGAGCAGGGTACGGCAGACGTAGTCGAGCAAGCCGAGCTTTGGCGGGCCGAGCCGGCCGTCGCGCGACAGGCGCCCTTCGGGAAAAAAGCCCTGCGTCACGCCGTTGCGCGTGATCAGACGCACGTACTGCTCGAGCACCGTGTGATACAAGGGCTCCCGGAAGCCGCGTCGGATGAAATACGACCCGAATGACTTGAACACGTACTCCAGGGGCCAGACGCGCGCCCATTCGCCCACCGCGTAGCTCACGTGCGCGCCAAAGGCCAGCACGTACGCCACCACGACGTAGTCCACATTGGAGCGGTGGTTCATGGCATACACGACGACGTCCCGCTTGGGAATGCGCTCCAGCGCCGCTTCATCCTGGTAGTCGACGGTTACCCGGTACAGCAGGTTGAGGACGATCTTGGCGAGGTTGTAGCCGATCTTGTAATAGGACAGGACGCTCAGGTGCGGCACGATCTCGTCGACGTACTGCTCGACCCGCCGGCGCACGGCGGCGTCGGTCAGCGAGTGCTCCCGTGCGTGACGCAGGACGGCCTGCTCGACAATCGGATCGGCGGCGAGAGCCGCCTTGGCGGCGCGGCGCTGCTGAAGATGATAGCGCGCCAGGCGCGTGCGGAACTCGTGGATCGTGCGGAGGGCCCGACGTCCGAGCCACCCTGTCACCCGACGCTCCCTCCCTCCTTCTTGATCTGGGCGTATCCCATGCCGCGCAGGATGGCGATGCGCTTCGCCATGGGCGGATGGGTCGCGAGCGCATCGGCGAAGAGCCCTTCGTGCGCCGTCAGGCGCCGCCCCAACGGGTCGGCGATGCAGAGGTGGGCCGCGCCCCGCTTGATGGCCGTGGTCGGCGCGTCCGCGCCTTCGATTTTCTGGAGCGCGCTCGCCAGCGAGAGCGGATTGCGGGTGAACTGCGCGCTCATGGCGTCGGCCAGGTACTCGCGCTTGCGGCTCACGGCTAGCGCGAGGAGCTGCGTGATGATCGGCGCGAGGATCCACGAGACGATCCACACTACCAGCAGGATGAGGAGCAGCGGGCCGGCGCCACCCTTTTTCCCGCCTCCGCGCGAGCCTTCCCCGCCCCCGCCCCCCAGATTGATGCCCCCGCGCAGGATACGGCTCACGCCATCGTGCATCAGGGCGACCGCTCCCACCAGGGCCGCGAGCATCGTCATGAGTCGTACGTCCAGGTTCTTCACGTGCCCGAGCTCGTGCCCGACCACCGCCTGGAGCTCGTCGCGGCTACACAGCTCGACCAGGCCCCGCGTCACCGCGATGTGCGAGTGCAGCGGATCGGTACCGGTCGCGAATGCATTGGGATCGGGGTCATCCACGATCCAGATCCGGGGCCGCGGCACGCCGGCCGCGATGGCCATCTCTTCGACCACGTTGACCAGCTGCTTCTCTAGTGGATCCGTGGGATCGACGACTTCACGCGCCCCGGTGGACCAGAGCACCTTCTCGGGGCCCGTCGCGTACGCATACCACGCCGTCAGCAAGGCAACGACCGAGAGCGCGATCCCGAACCACGGGAAGACGTGGTGGTACGCCGTGACCGGGGCGTCGCGAGTGGACAGGTAGTAGATGTAATCCCCGCCGAACCCGAGCCACGCGAAGAATGCGACGAAGCCAATCACCAGCAGGACTGTGCGCCGGCGATTGGCTTCCTGTTGTTGAAAGAGGTTGAGCGAAGCGTCGTCGCTCACACTTTCGGCTTCATCGAGAGATCGACTTGGGGCACGGCCTTCTCGGCTTGATCCTCGATTTCCCACAGATCGGCGGGCTGCGCCTTGGCGAGCCCCGTCACCAGGGTGGTCGGGAATTGCTGCTGCTTGGTGTTGTACTGCGTGGCCGTGTCGTTATACAGCTGGCGCGCGAACGCCACCTTGTTCTCCGTCGACGTGAGCTCCTCCTGCAACTGGCCGATGTTGCCCGTGGCCTTCAGCTGGGGGTATTGCTCCACCACCACCATGAGGCGCTGCAGCGACGACGACAGGGCGTTCTCCGCCTTGCTGATTTGTTTGATGCCTTCCGGTCCGGTCGCGTTGACCTTTACCGCCTGGTTCCGGGCCTGGATCACCGCCTCGAGCGTCGATCGCTCGAAGTCCATGGCTCCTTTGACGGCGTTCACGAGGTTGGGAATCAGGTCGTGGCGCCGCTTGAGCTGGACGTCGATCTGTTTGAACGCATTCAGCGTCTGGTTCTTGAGAGAAATGAGCCCGTTATACGCACCGATCACCCACGCTACCAGGACCACCAGGAGAACCAGAAAAATGATCGAGCCCATGATTGACTCCGTTCCGAAGTGATCGACCCTACGCGTTGGCCGAGGGGAGGAGTTTCGCAATCGCCTCCCGCACGGCTTCGGCGACCGCCGCGTCCTCGGGGCCGAGCCGGGCGAGGGGATGGGCCGTCTCGATATGCAGCTCGACGCCCCGGCCTACCGGAATGCGGTGCCAGGAGCTCGGGCTCTCCGGGTCGCGCGCGGCGTCGCGCGCCAGCCACGCCGTCAGCGCCCGTCCCGACTTGCCGCGTGGTGGCGTGCCCTTGGTTTTGAGCGCCAGCCGGTCCGGCACCGGCAGCGAAGCGCCCAACGCCTGCGCCGCGCGGCGTTCCAGCACGTCACCGGTCTGGTCGTGCATCTCCTTGATGATCGTCGCCAGGGTCGTCCCCTCCATCTGCCGCAGCTTGATCCACAAGAGCTGGAGGAAATGGCGGTAGGAATAGGTCGCCGCCGTGCCGCGCCCTTCGGGAGGACTGACGAGGCCCCTGGTGACGTAGAACCGGATGGTCCGCTCGCTCGGCTGCGCCCGTGCGGCCGCGTTGATCGGCGTGATTGCGGACGCATCGAGCACCGCCCCCACCAGCGCGGCCAGATCGTGCAGGTTCCACGGGGCGAGGTTGCGATACTCGCGCAGTGCGTGGAGCGGCTCGGCGTGCGACGCTCCCGTCACGCCTTGGCGCCCCCCCGCGCGCGCTCCTCCTCCGTCCGAAACACCGCGGCCAGCCAATCCGTCACTTCGCGCAGGTTGAACGGCTTCCGAATCACGACGCACTGGTGCCGCTCGAGCCAAGTGCGCACCTCTTCCGCTTCTGCGTCCCCCGTCATGATCGCGATGCGGCCCTCGAATACCGGCCAGCGGTGCACGATGGCGAGATAGAGCGCGAGCCCCGACATCGTCGGCAGGTGGATGTCGAGCAGCAGGGCGTCAGGCTGCTCGGCTGCGAGCAGCTCGTAGGCGGTCTCGGCGCTACCGGCGCCGATCACGCGAAGACCGTGGCGCGAGAGCGAGCGCTCCAGCACCCGACGCAGCTGCGCCTCGTCGTCGACCACGAGGATGGTGCGGGGCACCGCGTTCATGAGGCTGAGGCCTGTGCCTGTTGCGGCGTCAGGAAACGTTGGACCACGCGCGCCAAAGCTTCGCTGGATCCCAGGGACAGGCGCATCTCCCCGGCCGTGAGCCCGAGGTAGGCGCGCGCGTGCAGTTGCAGGGTCTTGGTCTGCGCGTAGCCCAGCCGCTTCGCCACGTCCTCGATCGTGAAGCCGGGGTCCTGCAGCAGACGGTGCGCGTACAGCACCCGCGCAGCGGCGAGGAAGTGTCGAGGCGACGGTAGCCCCACGCGCGTAAACCACCGCTCGCACGTACGCCGGTCCACCCGCGCGCGCACCGCGACCTGCCCCACGGTTTGCACCTCGCCGGGCGAGCGCAGCGCTTCCTCCAGCACCCAGCGCAGTTCGCTCGGCAGCGGTGCGAGCGCGTCCCCCATCTGGTCCAGCAGTTGCCGGGACGAGGAGCGCGCTTCCTCCTGGCCCAGCACCTCCCGCAGCCGCGTCGGGTGGTCGTCGTAATTGGCGAACACGGCGTGCTGGATGCCTCGCTGGCCCAACGCCAGGAGCACACCGGCGGTCCCGGGTGTGAGGGTGGTGTACAGCATCAGGGGGAGCGAGGGGAACAACACCCGCAGCCGCTCGATCTCCTGCGACCGCGCCTGGCCGGACAAGAGCGGGTCCACAACCGCCAGCTCGACGGGCCGGCCGCGGATGCCAGCCAGCACATCGTCCCAACTTGATACCTGCGCAACAATGAACCGGGAGCCCGCAGCCCGGCGGAGTTTGTGGAATTGGACGTCGGGAACGGCAGCTAATACGAGCATGAATCCCCCAAAACCCCTAAATGCCGCAAAATCGCCCTAAGGTGCCGCAAAAACGCCCTAAAATTCGGACGCCCCCGGACCCAGGTTGTGGTGTCCCTGTTGCGTCGACACCACATCTGGTCTCGGAGGTCACATGTCTCGGATTCGCGCCCTGCTCGCCCTGCTCGTCGTCGCCTTCGCCCTCTCCACCGTCGCCTGTGCCGACGCTACCGGCCCCCGCCACGGCTGCGATATCAACAACAGCAACACCTGCCGCTAGGCATCTCAGCCATCGAGTTGCGCGAGGGACTCGGAAACCTCGCGCAGCTCGGCGGTTTGCACCACCGGCTCCGTCGCCAGCTGCGTTTCCCGCGCAACCGCCCGCTGGCAGTCGGGCAGCCCAGCCAGAATCCGCTCGATCCGAAACTCGAACTCATGTAGTGCGGCAGCGGTCGCGATCGCGAGTGCCTCCTTCAACAGCACCTCGGCCCGGCGGTATCGCCCAAACCGCGCCTGGCCGATCCCCTGTTTCAGGTAGAAGTCCGCTCGAATGTTGGGTGGCATGTCCGCGAGCCGGTCCTCACAACGCTCGCGCCAGCGGGCGAACCCGACGTGATCCCGCCGATACGAGGCGCAGTGCATCAGCTCGACCAACGCGTTGCTGACCGTTTCCTGGGTGCGGCCGCGGCGGAACACCTCTGCCAGCGCTCGCTCCGCCCCGGTCGCGTCGCCGACACTGAGGAGCATGGTTCCCACGTCACCCAGCGCGCGCAGCTTCGAATCGTCCTCTTCGTACAGCTGGAACGCGTGCCATGCGTGGGGGATCGCCTCGGCCGGCTGTCCCATGTAATAGAAGGCGGCCGCGATGCCCTGCTCTGCACGGGCCTCGACATCCCGCTCCTCGGCGGCGCGGGCGTCCGCGAGGATCTCCTCGAGCCGGCGCTCGGCGTCCGCGAGGTTACCGCGGCCCAGCATCGTGTTGGCACGACCGATCCGGCTGAGCAGGGCCGAGTAGCGGTCGCCGGCCAGGGTCGCCAGCTCCCCAGCGTCGGTGTAGGCCGCGTCAGCGTCGTCGAACCGGTTCAGCTTGCGGTGCACGCGGGCGAAACGCAGCTGCGCCGCGACCTGGTCCTTCGTGGACAGGCGGTTCCCAACGACCAGCAGCAGCGTGGTCAGCACATCGAGCGCTTCCTCGAGCCGCAGCTCGGCCTCGAGAAAATGCGCGTACGCGAACAGCGCCGGCGAGATGAGCTGGATGTCCCCGAGTCGGTAGGACTCCGAGGCGCTCTCGGCGATTCCGTGCACGTGCGCGCCTTCGGTCGCCGCGGCGTGAAGCTCGCGGCAGAACCGATCGGTTGCCACCCACTGATAGTGGAATGCGTCCTGCGAAACCGGCGCCCGATCGGACGCCAGCAGGTCCACGAGCCGCAGCGCGAGAAACGCGCCCTGTCCCAAGCGCGCTTCCAGCGTGGTGGCCGATTCCGGACCGGACACCCGCTGCAGGAAGATCGCGTGTGGCAGCGATTCGAACTTCAGACCGGAAACCGGCATTCCCAAGTGTTCTCCGAGTGTGAGGCTTGGCTAGCTGGCGCGTCCACCCTTGGGCAGGGGCCATGCCTCAACGCAACGTGCGGCCGGCTCAGAAGATAGCGTTTTCGAGGTGTTTCCGTTAGGCCGCAGATTTCGCGTTTTCTGGCTTTTCGCCGCATGCTTCCGATGTCGGTCGCGTAGCCACTGCTCCCCTTATTCCGGCCCATGCGCCGGGGCCTCACCCTCGCCGAACTCGTGGTCGTGCTGGCGATTCTCGCCATCGTGACGGCCGTCACACTCCCGCGCCTGGCGGGCTTCTGGGACTGGTTGGCCGTAAACACGGCCGCACAGGAGGTGACCGCGGCGGTGGCGGTCGCCCGGCACTCGGCCGTCATGCAGGGCACGCGCGCCCGAGTGCTGATCGCCCCCGACTCGCTTCGCATCGACCGCTGGGTCGGCGACTCCTGGGGCGCCGTTCACCGCTGGCCAGGTCCGGATCGGCATGGCGTTACGCTAGCCGTCTCCAACCCGGTGGTCGTGTTCGACGCCAGCGGCATCGGGTGGGGCGCGTCGAACACTACGGTCGTCCTGCGCCGGGGCACCCGGGTCGAGAAGATCACGCTGTCGCGCATCGGGCGCGTCAAGCGGTGGTAGCGGTGCGTGCAACCCTTGCCCGGGTATGGGCATCAAACAGGGTGGAGCCGCAACACCGGCCTGGGCCCGGGGAGGGGCGTGAAACATCCCACCGACCCAGCCGTATCAGGAGCGAGCATCGCGCAAGGGTCGCGGCCGAAGTGTGACGGCCACTTCGCCCGACCGCCAGCCCGGGGAGTTTTCAGCCCCGGGTTTGGTTTTTCTATGGCCCCGGTGTCCGCACCCCGACCGCGTCGAAACTGAACGTGACGCGATCCGCCACGCGAACGGTGCCGGCCGGTCCGCCGCGAAAAGGTCTGATGCCGTAGTCCGTCTGTTTTACCGAGAAACCGCCCGTCGCCCGCAGCGTGTCCGCCCCGACCTCCGCGCGGATGTCACAGCTCACATCACGGGTCTGCCCGGCGAGTGTGAGCCGGCCCTGGATCTGAAATCCGTCGGCGGTGCGCGTTACGCTATCTGAAGCGAAGCTGATCACCGGGTGCTCGTCCACGTGCAGTACCTCGGTCCGCATGGCTTGGGTGACCTTGCGGATCTCAGCCGTGTCGGGAGGCGTGAGGACCTCGAGACTGTCCGCGGGTACGACGATCTCCACACGCGACTCGGCGGGCGCGTTCGGGTGGTAAACGATACGGCCCGTGACCCCACGGGCGCGGATCACATGCGCGTGGCCAGCGAAGCCGAACAGCCCCGCCTTGCCCGTCTTCACTTCAAACCGGCTGGCGGCTGACAGCACATAGACCACGGAGTCCGGCTCGCCGGCCTGGGCCCACGCGGCAGTGGGGCCGAGCGAGGTCGCTCCAGCCAGGAGCGCGCAGCGGACGACGTTCATCCTCGCCCCGGCGCGAGAAACCGGTTCAACCCCTGCTCGAACGGGAGCGGCCGGATGCCGAACACCGATTCGATCGCATTCGCCGGGGTGGCGCTGCCTTCGACCAGCATTTGCAGCTGATCGCTCGTCAGCGGCGCCGCGGCGCCGAGGACGTCGAACGCGCCCGCGGCCGCCCGTGCCAGCGCGAGCGGCAGATGCACGAGCGGACGGGGGTGCCGGGTGGCCCGCCCGATCGCTAGCAGAAATTCCTCGTAGCTCAGGACTTCCGGTCCGCCCAGCTCGAACGCGCCGGCGAGCGCCGGCTGCTCGACCGCGAGGGCGAACGCGAGGGCGACGTCCTCGACCCAAACGGGCTGCGTGGGGAAGTGGCCGTCGCCGAACACCGGGACGACCGGAGACCAGCGGTGCAGTCGGGCGATGGTGCGGATCGGCACGTTCTCCGGACCATTGATGATCGAAGGCCGGAAGACGGCGTGGGACAAGCCCGACGTGCGGACCAGCTCCTCGGCCTGCCACTTGGTCCGATGATAGCGGGTCGCTCCCGACTCGTCCCGCGCGCCGACGGCGCTCATGTGCACGAACCGCTCCACTCCGGCACCGCGCGCGGCTGCGAGCACGCGCCGGGTGCCCTCCACGTGCACGGCGTGAAAGGTGGCGCGACCCGTTTCGACGATGATGCCGACCAGGTGGACGACCGCACGCGCGCCATGGGTGAGCGTCGAGAGTGCCGCCGGGTCGGCCAAATCGCCGGGGACGAGCTCGACGCCGAGGGTCTCGAGGGTTCGCGCCCGGCTGGGACTACGCACCAACACGCGGACCGTATGTCCGCGTCGCGCCAGCACGGCGCTGATGTGCCGTCCCACAAATCCGGTGGCTCCGGTGACGGCGATCAGCACGACCGGCCCCGATCAGGTGGACCCTGTGCCGCCCTCGTCGAGGAACACGAGCGTGCGGCGCCGCGCGACCACCGAGACCAGTGCCTCGTAGACCTTGGGATCGAGCACCGTGCCGGAAAGGTCCGCGACGCGCTCCACCGCCTTCTCGGGACTCATCTTTTCCTGGTACGCGCGCGACGTGCTGAGGGCGTCGAACACTTCGGCCGCTCCGATGATGCGGGCGCCTATCGGGATCTCCTCGCCACGCAGCCCGTCTGGGTAGCCGGTCCCATCCCACCGCTCGTGGTGGTGGCGCACTGCCGGGATGATGTCGCCAAGGTGTGTGAGCGGCGCGAGGATCTGGGACCCAATGATCACGTGCTGTTTGACGTGCTCGAACTCGTCGGGGGTGAGCGCACCCTGTTTGTTGAGGACCGATTCGCGTGTGCCGATCTTACCGAGGTCGTGCAACCGGCCCGCGACCCGCACGTGCTCGACGTCTTCTTCCGAGATTCCGAGCTCGTGGGCGACCGTGGCGGAGAGGTCGGCGACGCGCGCCGAATGCCCCCGCATGTAGGGGTCTTTCGCCTCGAGGGCGTTCACCAGGGCTTCGAGCGTGGCGATCGACAGCCGCTCCAGCTTCATACGCTCGCGTTGCAGCTCCGCGGTGCGGGTGCTGACCTCTTCTTTGAGCCACTGGTTCAGCTGGCGGTTCTCGAGCAGCATCTCGCGCCGCTTGAGCGCCCGTTGGACCGCGCGCCCCAGGTCGGCCAGCTCGATCGGCTTCGTCAGGTAGTCCATGGCGCCCCGCTGCATGCACAGGGCGGCGCTGGTGGCGTCGTTCACGGCGGTGAGCATGAGGATCGCGAGCTCGGGCTCGATCTCGATGGCCTGGGGCACGAGGTCGACGCCGCTGGTGCCGGGCATGCGGATGTCGCACAGCATCAGCGCGATGCGGTGCCGCCGAAGCTGCTGCAGGGCCTCCTCACCAGAGCCGGCGGCGTACACCTCGTATTGCTGTTGCGTGAGGAACTTCTTGAGGGCGTTCCGGATCGGCTCCTCGTCGTCCACGACCAGGATCTGGACGGGACCCGCCATTTCGGCCACTGGCGTCCTCCTTATGGGAGTCCTTCACGAACCTGCCACGAAGGTCACTTCCACCGGCTCCGGGAGCAAGCCCGCGCCGTGGGCGCGACCCAGCAGCTCGGCCACGGCGCGTCGGCCGGTTGGGCCGTAGTCCACCGTGTAGGCGTTTACGTACATGCCGACGAAGCGGTCGATGCGCGACGCGTCCAGGCCGCGACCGTAGGCCGTCGCGTGCGCCAGGGCCTCGGCGCGGTGGGCGAGGCCGTACTGAATGCTGGCCTTGAGATCGCGGGCGATGTCCCGCATCAGCGCGTCTCCCAGATCGCGACGCACCACGTTGCCACCGAGCGGCAACGGCAGGCCCGTCTCCTCGTGCCACCACTCGCCGAGATCGACCCAGAGGTGAAGTCCGCGGTCGGCGTAGGTGAGCTGGCCTTCATGGATGAGGAGCCCCGCGTCCGCCCGTCCCGCCGCCACGTACTCTTCGATCTGGTCGAACGGCACCACGACGTGGCGCGCCGCCGGCTGGTACAGTTTGAGCGCCAGGTACGCCGTGGTGAGCTCGCCCGGGACCGCGACGAGTACGCTCCTCGCCCCGAGCGCGGCCCGGGGATCGGCGGGGCGCGCGGCGCGCGCCACGATCCGCGGCCCATAGCGGTCGCCGATACTCGCCCCGTGGGCGAGCAGCGCATAGCGATCGGCCAGGTAGGCGTAGGCGTGCAGCGAGACGGCCGTCACCTCCAGCTCGCCGGCGAGGGCGCGTCGGTTCAGGGACTCGATGTCGCCGAGCTCGTGCACGTAGCGGCGATCGCCGGTGTCGATCTTGCCGGCGGCGAGCGCCCAGAACATGAAGGCGTCGTCCGCATCCGGGCTGTGCGCCAGATGGATCGTCTGCGGGGCCTTAACCGCCACGCGTCGTCTTCCCCGCGGTCGCCGCCGTGGCCTGCTCGTGGAAGGCGTCGAGGTTCTGGGCGTGCTCGTCGTACTCGGGCCGCCGGCGCTTACGCTCCGCCGCCTCGTGCTTGAGGAAGTCGCCATAGGCGCGCCGCGCGCCCGCGGTGTCCCGCTCGAGCTCGAGACCGCGCGCCCGCAGCATGAATCCGAAGAGGTGTGTGGGGACGGCTCGGCGGATGGTGTCCGCTTGCGCCACCGCCGCCGCGGCGTTGCCGCCGGTCAGGTCGAGCACGCCGATGTGGTAGCGGGCGTCCACGTCCAGCGCCGGCAGCATGGCGTACGCCTGGAGCGCCATCGGGAGGAAGAATTCCGCGCTGTCCGCCTTGCCCTGGGTGTGGAGCGTCATCACCCGGTTGTAGAGCCGGGTCGCTCGCTCCTCGGGAGACATCTGGGAAATGTCGGGCGCACCGACGGGGAGCAGGGAGCGGGGAGCGGTTCCTCCCGTTGCATCGTTGGGTCCCGCTCCCCGCTCCCCGCTCCCGAAACGGAGCGCGACGACCGTCAGCAGCGCCCCGAGCGCGGCCCCCGCGACGCTCCAGGGAAGGCCGGCCCGCCACCCGGATGCTTGCCCGCCACCCACCTGGGCACCGCACTTGTGACAGAATCGCGCCGTAGCGGAGAGCCCAGCGCCGCACGCATGACAGTTCATGGACGTGGGAATCTAACTGGCAGGAATACTGCGGAGAGCGTAGTCTATCCCGAATGAGCGCTCCCTTTCCCGGGCAGGACCGCGCCAAGCACATGGGCGAGTTGAAGCGCGGGGATGAGCGGTGGGAGGTGTTCGTCGAGATGCAGCCCGACACCGAGGTGGGTGCTGTGCGCGGGCGCGTGCATTTCGTGAGCGGGGAGCGCCGCCGCACCACGAGCTGGATTTTCCTCGAGCCCTCGGAGCGCGAGATTCAGGAGCGCTTCGGGGAATTTTCGGCGGTCGAGCTATGGCATTTTGTGGCAGCGCTGGACGGCTAACCCGGTGCGCGGAGAACATTGCAGAGTTTGCACATTTCGCCCCGCACAAATGCAGCTCTAGAGGGTTCGTGACGCGATGGGCGGGACATCTGTTGCGTCCGTGACACGAAACGGTTGACACCACGCCGCAACCCCGATACCTTCCCGCATGCCCGGGCCCTCGTCGTTCGTGGCACCGTCTGTGCGTTCCCCCCTCATGGACCGTTCTAGGAGAGCGATTTTATGACCGCGACGTTGGAGCCAACCACACCCACGACCGGGGCGAAGCCGGCGGCGGGCGCGTCGCCCGCGGATGTGGTACGGAAGGCGAAGGAAGCAGGCATGCAGGTGGTGGACCTGCGGTTCACCGACTTGCCGGGCACGTGGCAGCACTTCTCGATCCCGCTCAAAGAGCTGACCGAGGACCTGTTTGCCGAGGGGATCGGGTTCGACGGCTCCTCGATCCGCGGGTTCCAGGCGATCAATGAGAGCGACATGTTGCTGTTCCCCGATCCGGCGAGCGCTTTCGTCGATCCGTGTCTCGAAGTACCGACGCTGTCGCTCACGTGTGACGTGGCCGACCCGGTGACGGGCCAGCGGTATTCGCGCGACCCGCGCTACGTGGCACAGAAAGCCGAGCAGTACCTCGTCAAAACGGGGATCGCCACCACCGCGTACTACGGGCCCGAGGCGGAGTTCTACATCTTCAATTCGGTCCGCTTCGACCAGAATGCGCACGAGGGCTATTACCACATCGACTCCGAGGAGGGGATCTGGAACTCGGGGACGAACGGGAGTCCGAACCTGGGGCACCGGCCGCGGCACAAGGAGGGTTACTTCCCGGTGCCGCCGGTGGACCGGCTGCAGGACTTGCGCTCCAAGATCATGCTGGCGCTGATCGCGTCGGGTGTCGATGTCGAGGTGCACCACCACGAAGTGGGCACGGCCGGGCAGACCGAGATCGACATGCGGTTCGGGACGCTGGGACGCATGGCCGACCAGTTGATGATGTACAAGTACATCGTGAAGAACGTGTGTCATCAGGCAGGCTACACGGCGACGTTCATGCCCAAGCCGATGTTCGGGGACAACGGGTCGGGCATGCACGTGCACATGAGCTTGTGGAAGGACGGGACGAACCTGTTCTTCGATCCCAAGGGGTACGCGCTGCTGTCGGATGCGGCGCGCTGGTACATCGGCGGGCTGATCAAGCACGCGGCGGCGTTGCTGGCGTTCGCGGCCCCGACCACCAACAGCTACCGGCGGCTGGTGCCGGGCTACGAGGCGCCGATCAACCTGATCTACTCGCAGCGCAACCGTTCGGCGATCTGCCGCATCCCGGTGTATTCCAAGTCGCCCAAGGCGAAGCGCGTCGAGTTCCGGGCGCCCGATCCGTCGGGCAACCCGTACCTGACGTTCGCGGCGCTGCTCATGGCGGGTCTGGACGGCATCAAGCACAAGATCGAGCCGCCCAAGCCGATGGATGTGGATCTGTACGACCTGGAGCCGGAAGAGCGGAAGCACGTCAAGAACACGCCGGGCTCTCTGAACGAGTCGCTCGCGGCGCTCGAGGCGGACCATGCCTTCCTGCTCGAGGGCGGGGTGTTCACGCCGGACCTGATCGAGACGTGGATCGCCTACAAGCGCGCCAAGGAAGTCGATCCCGTGGCGCTGCGGCCGCATCCGTACGAGTTCTTCCTGTACTACGACGTGTAAGCCGCGCACGAAATCGAGGCGGTGGTGGGCGGCATGGAGGTGGCATTCGGCCTCCATGCCGCTACTTTTTCGCCCATGAGCGAGACTCGAGAAATCATCGACGAGTTGAAGAAGCGGCATGTGCGGTTCCTGCTGCTTCAGTTCACCGATTTGTTGGGCGTCAATAAAGCCGTGGAGGTCCCGTCCTCACAGTTCGAGCGGGCCCTGGCCGGCGAGGTGACGTTCGACGGCTCGGCGCTTGAGGGGTTCGCCCGCGTGGAGGAAGCGGATGCACTGCTCGTGCCCGATCTCGCAACGTTCCGGGTCTTCCCCTGGGACAGCGGCACCGCCGAGGGCGGGGACGGCGAGGCGGATGGAACGGTCGCGCGACTGATCTGCGACATCGGTTATCCTGACGGCCGGTCGTTCGAGGGGTGCCCTCGCACCACTCTGAAGCGTCAGATCGAGCGGGCCGCGAAGCTCGGCTTCACGATGCGCGTAGGCTGCGAGGTGGAGTTCTTCATCTTCGAGCACACGGAGCGCGGCGAGCCAACGACACGGACGCACGACGCCGGCAGCTACTTTGATCTGGTCCCGGTGGATCGCGGAGAGCAGGCGCGCCGGGCGATTGTGGAGGCGCTCGAGCACATGAAGCTCAGCGTCGAGGCCTCCCATCACGAGGTCGCGCCCGGCCAGCACGAGATCGACTTGAGCTACGCCGAGCCGCTGACGATGGCTGACCAGTGGGCCAGCCTCCGCTTCATCGCCCGGAGCATCGCGGTCCGGCACGGTCTGGTCGCGACATTCATACCCAAGCCGATCTACGGCCGCAACGGCTCGGGGATGCACACGCACCAGTCATTGTTCGCCAAGGGAAAGAACGCGTTCTTCCACGCCCAAGGGCCAATCCAGCTCTCCGAGGTCGGCCGGTGGTACATCGGCGGGCTGCTGCGACACGCGCGGGGCTACTGTGCAGTGACCAATCCACTGGTGAATTCGTACAAGCGGCTCGTGTCGGGTTTCGAGGCCCCGGTGAACGTCTCGTGGTCCACACAGAACGTGTCTCCCCTCATCCGGGTGCCGGCCCAACGCGGCGAGGCGACTCGCTGCGAGAATCGCATGCCCGACCCTTGCGGCAATCCGTACCTCGCGATCGCCGTGCAGCTCGCTGCCGGTCTGGACGGCATCCGCGAGCGGATCGACCCGGGCGAGCCGGTGAACAAGAACATCGCGCGCATGTCGTACCGCGAGCGCCGCAAGTTCCGTATCGACGACCTTCCCCGGGACCTGCACGAAGCCCTCGATTATCTGGAGAAGGATGCCGTGGTCCGTGAGGCACTGGGCGAGCACATCTACGAGCGGTATCTGGACGCGAAGCGCGAGGAATGGCAGGAGTATATTGGACAGGTTGGGGAATGGGAGCTGAATCGCTATCTCGGGCAGTATTGACGACGTAACGCAAAGGCGTCGCGGAAGGACGTCACGAAGAGACGTCGCGAACAGACGTAACTAGCGGACGGGCGGCGGGTGTGCATGTAAACGTCCGATCATCTTGCTGATCAAGACGACTCGACTCTCGAGGGCGCTGATCGCGCGATAGTGAACCGGGTCGAGGGCACCCGCGACGCGAAGGTGTGTGATGGCCTCTTGTGCGGAGCCGCGGGCGTAGAGCAGGAACTGGCGGAACTCGGCGACGGTGCCGCGCCCGCATGCCTCGGCTATATTCGAACATATGGAGAGGGCTGCGCGCACGAGTTGATCACCACGCTCGGCGTTGCCGGGGCCGCGAAACGTGCGGGCGACCCGCGCGGCGTCGGCGGCGAACCTGCAGGCCAGTTCATGAACACGCAGCCGTCCCGCATGAGCTTTGATCATCACGCCCGATTGTAGTCGCTCGGGCATCACACTCTGTCATCCTTCTCACGCCTCTACGTGACGATTTTTCGCGACGCATTTTCGCGACGTCTGTGGTTGATGATGTTGCCGCTGCTCTGCTCGGCCTGCGACGCCGTATCGCATCCCGACGACACCCTGGGCCTCCAGAGCAGCGCCCGTTGGGAATGGCACGGCCACCTGGTCGTGGAGCGTGACTCCACGCTCACCCTGGTTCGGATGACGATCGACACGGCGCACGGCGGCCACGACGTGGGCCTGGCGCGATACGACTTCAACCCCGCCGAGGGCGAAGGAGACGAGTACTCGCTGACCCTCGCGCTGGACCTGGAACACGTGCGTGACCTGCGCCAGAACGTCCCCTACGCGCTGGGTCCCCCGCCCGCGCGCATCCCCGCCTACGGGACCGTAACCTGCCTGTGCCGTCCGCTGAGACCGGACTCCGTCCGCGGCACATTCACACTCGCGACGCGCGGCCTGCGGCAGATCACCGGCCGGGTGGACGCAACCCTGTATTTTACGGAATGGAACGACGCCGCCCGCCACGTGACCGATTCGCTGCACCAGCGCATTGATTTGCTCAAGTAGACTGGCGATCGCAGTGGCGGTGGCAGTCCTGACCGCCGGTCCCCCCGTCCGTCTGGCCGGCCAATCCACTACTCCCACGATCGACACGATCATCGTCGTCAACCGCAACGTGTTCGATCTTCAGGAGGCCGACGCGCCCGGCTTCATCGCCCGGCTCGCGAATCGGCTGCACGCGCGCACGCGCGCGGGAGTCATCCGCGCCACGCTGCTCGTCAACCCCGGGGACCGCTACGACTCGGCGCGGGTGGCCGAGAGCGAGCGGGCCCTGCGCAACCTGTACGTCTTCAGTCGCGTGCGCATCGACACCACGCGCCTCGAGGGCCGCCTGGCGCTGCGCGTCGCCACCACCGACGGCTGGAGCACGAAGCCTCAGCTCGGCTACTCGTCCGCGGGCGGTGACGTGACGTGGATGCTCGGTCTCGTGGAAGACAATCTGTTGGGCACCGCGACCTCTCTCACCGCCGTGTACAACAAGACGCCGGACCGCACCAGCTTCGATCTCGGGCACATCAATCCCCACTTTTTGTCGCGCCGGGGCTGGCTGCAGGGCAAGTACAGCAACAAGTCGGACGGCAATCGGGGCACCTGGCTGATGGGAGTGCCGTTCTACGAGACGGCCGCGCGACGCGCGTTCATCACCGACGGCGAGGCGGCGTCCGAGCGCGTGCTCGTGTTCCGGCGTGATGCTCTCGGGAGCAGTGTCGTCGACACCGTGGAACGGCGCGCCCTGCGCGTGGGCATCGTGGCGGCGTTCGCTCCGCACGCGACCACGGCAGGCTACGTGCGGCTGTGGCTCGCCGGCCAGTGGCGCCGCGAGGACTTTGCGCCCGAAACGACCACGCTGTTCCCGCACTCGGTGTTCGGCACTGTGGGTACGGGACTGGACGTCGGGCATGTGCGGTTCCAGGTGCTCGAACGATTCAACTCCTACGCCCGGCGCGAGGACGTGGATGTGTCCCAGTTGCTGCACGTCGGTGTGTGGGCGGCGCCGCGCGCGTGGGGGTATCCGTCCGGCCAGGCGGGCATCGGGCCGGAGCTGAGTGCCCAGGTCGCGGCGCCCTGGCGGGGTGGTTTCGCGGTGCTGCAGGCGGCGACGAACGGCGTCTTCACGACCGGGCGTCCCGATTCGGGGCGGGTTGCGGCCGGGCTGACCGTCGCGAGCCAGAACGTCGCGCAGCAGACGTTGATTCTCCACGTCGAGGGCGCTCGGCTGCGTCGGGCCAAGCCTGGCGCCGAGTTCGATCTGTGGAACTCGCAGAACGGGCCACGCGTCTTTGGAATCCACCAGTTCACCGGGACACGCCGGATCTGGCTCGCGCTCGAGGACCGGCTGTTGGTCGCGGAGGACCTGTGGGGCCTCATGGGGGTCGGGGTCGCGCCGTTCCTCGACTATGGTGGCGCGTGGTTCGAGAACGAGGCCGCCCGTCTGGGTGGCGCGGTAGGTATGTCGCTGCGGATCGGGCCGACCCGGGCGGTGCGGGGCGATGTGGCGGAGTTCGCCTTCGGATATCGCTTCGGGAAGGGGTTCACCGGGAGTCGTTGGGGCTTCGCGATCCGCAAGGGCGTGCGCTACTGAACCGCTGCAACATCTCGAGCCCGGCCGGCGTTAGCATCAGCATGGAGACAAAGCGCCGGCTGATTGCTGTGATCGTCATCGTGGCTAGTCTGTGGACCATGCTGCACGTGTACGTGGGGCAGCGCTTGCTCGCCCAGACGCCGCTCGCGCCCGCGTGGCGCCTGTTCGGCTGGGTGGGCATTCTGCTCCTGGTCGTCGCACCGTTCGTGGCGCTGTTCGCGGGTCGGTCCGAGCGGATGCCGGCGAAACGGGGTCTCGAGGTTGCCGGCTTTACCGCCCTCGGTCTGTCGTCGCTGTTGATCGTGTTCGCGCTCGCGGGCGACGTGTTGCACCTGCGCGCGTGGCTCGGCGCCGGCGGCTCGAGCGCCGTCGTCGTGGGCGCCGCGGTTGCCGTGCTGCTGATCGGCCTGTGGCGAGCCCGTCGGCCCGCGGTGGTGCGCGTGGTGGACGTCCCGATCACCGGGCTGCCATCCGATCTTCAGGGATTCCGAATCGCGCAGCTCTCCGATCTGCACGTCGGCCCGACGCTGAAACGGGATTTCGTCGAGCGCGTGGTGGACACGACCAACGGTCTCAAGCCCGATCTGATCGCGCTGACGGGGGACGTAGCCGACGGATTCCCGCCCGCGCTGCGCGACGACGTGGCACCGCTCGCCGGCCTCGAGGCGCCGCACGGGAAATACTTCGTCACGGGGAATCACGAGTACTACTGGGATGCGGCCGGATGGGTGCGCGAGCTGGAAGGGCTCGGCTTCAATGCGCTCGTCAACGGGCACCAGGTGATCCGACAGGGGGCGGGCCGGATCGTCCTCGCTGGCGTCACGGATCTTTCGAGCGGCGGCCTCCCCGGACACACTTCCGATCCCGCGGCGGCGGTGGCGGGGGCGCCGGCGAGCGATGTGCGGGTGCTGCTGGCGCATCAACCGAAGAGCGCATTCGCGGCACGCGCCGCCGGGTACGATCTGCAGCTCTCGGGGCATACGCACGGCGGGCAGTACTTCCCGTTCAACTTGCTGGTGCGGCTGTTCCAGCCGTTTGTCGCAGGACTCCATCGGCTGGAGGCGATGTGGCTGTATGTGAGCCGGGGCACGGGGTACTGGGGGCCGCCGCTGCGCTTGTGCGCACCTGCCGAGATCACCTTGATTCAGCTGGTGCGCGCGTGAGCGCGTCGGCTCCCCACCCCCACCCGAATGGGTGGCAGCGGTCGGTGTCCGGTCTTGACGGTCGCCAGACCCAGGGGTATCGTCCGGGTCCTGTCGCACCTAGTTGCACTGTACCGATTTGGAGTGCCATCGACTCGTGATACAGCTCGCGCTGGTTCTGCTGCTGGTCCTGGTCCTGCTGAGCATTAGCTCAGGACAGGGTCTGCGGCGCGCGCCAAGCAAGCACATGAGCAGCTAGCGATACAGGAAGGACGCAGTGAGCGCCGCGGACCGAGAAGGTCCGCGGCTTTTTTTTCACCATCCATGCCAGACGGGGAGCACGGGAGCCATGGGGAGAGACGTCATCATCTTCGACACCACTCTGCGCGACGGCGAGCAGGCGCCCGGCAATTCGATGACGGCCGAGGAGAAGCTGCGTCTCGCCCGCCAGCTGGATACGCTCGGGGTGGACGTGATCGAAGCCGGGTTCCCGAGCGCTTCGGAGGGCGACCGGCGTGGCGTCCGGGCGATCGCCGAGGCTCTGCGCCGCCCCGTGATCGCCGCCCTCGCCAGGTGTCACGAGCGGGACATCGATCTCGCCGGTGAGGCCGTGCGAGCGGCGGCGCGCCCACGGGTCCACGTCTTCATCGCCACGTCCGACCTCCACCTCCAATGCAAGCTGCGGATCAGCCGCGACCAGTGTCTCGAGCTGGCGGGCGAGTCGGTGCGCCGGGCCCGCCGCTATACGGACGACGTCGAGTTCTCGGCCGAAGATGCCACCCGCACCGATCTGGAATTCCTGTGCCGGGTAGTGGAGGCGGCCATCGCCGCGGGGGCGACCACGATCAACCTGCCGGATACGGTGGGGTACGCGCTGCCGGTCGAGTACGCGGCCATGTTCCGGGCCGTGCGGGAGCGCGTTCCAGGCGCCGACCGCGTCGTGTTCAGCGCGCACTGCCACGACGACCTCGGGCTCGCGGTGGCCAACTCGCTCGCCGCGATCGAAGCCGGGGCGGGCCAGGTCGAATGCACCATTAACGGCATCGGCGAGCGTGCCGGAAACGCGGCGCTGGAAGAGATCGTCGTGGCGGGGCGCGTGCGGCCTCACGCGGTCGCGTTCAATTGCGGTGTGAACCCCCAGGAGCTGTTCCGGACCAGCCAGCTCCTGTCCCACGTGATCGGCGTCTTTCCCCAGCCCAACAAAGCGGTAGTCGGCCGCAACGCCTTCGCCCACGAAGCGGGGATCCACCAGCACGGCGTGTTGCAGAACGGGCTCACCTACGAGATCATCCGCCCGGAAGAGGTAGGGGTCGCGCGCTCGAGCCTGGTGCTGGGCAAGCACTCGGGCCGGCACGCGCTGGAACGGCGCTACCGCGAGCTGGGGTACGAGGTGGATGACGCCACACTGCGCAAGCTGTACGACGAGTTCACGGCACTGGCGGACAAGAAGCGCGAGATCCTGGATGAGGACCTGCTGGCGCTGTTGCACGGCCGGTTCCACGACGCACCGGAGGCCTACCGGCTGGCGCATCTCCAGGTGACGTGCGGCACGGTGTCCGCGACGGCGGACGTGCGGCTCGCGGGTCCCTGGGCTGGAGGAGAGCGAGGCGCGACGGCGGCCGGCAACGGACCGATCGCCGCGGCGTTCGCGGCGATCGCGAAGGTCGTCGAGCGTCAGGTGGAGGTCTTGAACCTCACGGTGCAGTCGGTCACCCCCGGGCGCGACAGCCTGGGGCAAGTGCTGGTGCAAGCGCGGATAGACGGAAAATCGCTGAGCGGGCACGGCGCATCGACCGACATCGTCGAGGCGAGCGCCCGCGCGCTGGTGCATGCCCTGAACAAAGTGAGCCACGCGGACCAGCTGGAGGATCAGTCGCTCAACGCCAGCTACTTCTGGGGAGTGTGAGCCCATGAGCGAGATGCTCTCGGGGGCGGAGATCCTGTGCCGCGCGCTCGTCGACGCCGGGGTCGAGGTGGTGTTCGGCTACCCCGGCGGCGCCATCATGCCGTTCTACCACGCGTTGCCGGACCACCCGCAGCTGCGGCACATCCTGGTGCGGCACGAGCAGGCGGCGGCCCACGCGGCCGACGGCTACGCCCGCGCGAGCGGGCGCGTGGGGGTGTGCGTGGCCACGTCCGGACCGGGGGCCACCAACCTCGTGACCGGTCTCGCCGCGGCGCATATGGACAACTCTCCGGTCGTGGCGATCACTGGTCAGGTGTCCCGCCCCATGATCGGGCGCGACGCGTTCCAGGAAACCGACATCATCGGAATCACGCTGCCGATCACGAAGCAGAACTATCAGGTCCAGGATGTAAGTGAGCTGGCGGAGATCGTTGCCGAAGCGATGGCCGTGGCGCTGGAAGGGCGACCGGGGCCGGTGTTGATCGACGTTCCCAAGGACGTGCAGAGCCAGAAGATCGCGTACGGTGCTCCCCGGGCTCGCGCCCGGGGTCAGTCGCGTCCCCTGACCCCGGGCGCAAGCCCGGGGCCCGAGGATGGCGTTCGCAAGGCGGCGCGACTCATCGCCGGAGCGGAGCGACCGCTCATCATGGTCGGACACGGCGTGATCCTCGCGCAGGCCTACAACGACGTGCGCGCGCTGGCCGAGAAGACTGGAATTCCCGTGATCACGACGCTCCTGGGCATCAGCGCCTTCCCGGACGGTCACCCCCTCCACCTGGGCATGCCCGGCATGCACGGCGAAGTGCACGTCAACCGGGCCATCCAGCACGCCGACGTCATCATCGGCATCGGTTTGCGGTTCGACGACCGGGTCACGGGCAATACGGCCAGCTTCGCGCCGCAGGCCCGCATCATCCACATCGACCTGGACCGGGCGGAGATCGGGAAGAACGTCCCCGTCGCCGTGGGTATCGTGGGCGACGCGCGCGACATTACGCGCCGCCTGGCGGCGGCGGTAGAGCCCCGCCGCTGCGAGCGCTGGCTCGAGCACATCCGCGGCTTCGTGCGCACGCGAGCCGAGTCGTATCGCGGCAACCTGTCGCCCGAAGCGATCCTCGCCTCCATTTACGAGGCGAGCCACGGCGACTGCACCATTGTGACCGACGTGGGCCAGCACCAGATGTGGGTCGCGAAGCTCTATCCCTACCAGCGTCCCAACACGCACATCACGTCAGGGGGCCTCGGCGCCATGGGGTTCGCGGTGCCGGCCGCCCTGGGCGTCCACCTGGCCCGGCCGAACGGCACGGTGTGGGCCATTTCGGGCGACGGCGGCTTCCAGATGAACATGGCCGAGATGGCGACCATGGTGCAGGAAGGGCTACCGGTGAAGATGGCGGTGTTCAACAACGGCTACCTCGGGATGGTGCGACAGTGGCAGCAGTTCTTCCATGAGAAGCGGTACTCCTGCACGCCCATCTGGAGCCCCGACTACCTCAAGCTGGCCGAGGCGTACGGCATTCCCGGCTATCGGGTGAAGGAGGCGGGCGAGCTCGCCGAGGCTGTCGGTAAGGCGAACGGCGAACCCGGGCCGGCGCTGGTGGAGTTCATGATCGAGCAAGAAGCCAATGTGTTCCCGATGATCCCGCCCGGCGGCTCGCTCTCGGAGCCGATCGAGGCGGAGCCCGCGGCGGCGGGCGGCGCTTGACCGGCGTGCCCCCCGCGTCGGCCCACACGGTCGCCGTGCTGCTCGACGATGCACTGGTGACGTTGAACCGCGCGTTCGGCGTGCTGCGCCGGCGCAATGTCCCGATCGAGGGACTGGCGCTGCATCCGAGCGGCACCGCCGGCGAGGCGCGGCTGACGTTCGTGCTGAAGGCCGACGCGGTGACCACCGATCGGGTGGCGCAGCAGTTCCAAAAAATGATAGGCGTGCGCAGGGTGATGGTGCTCGCGAATGAGGATTCCCCTACGGAGGCGAAACGATGAGCTCGACCGAAACGCGCATTTTCTACGATACCGACGCCGATCCCGCCCGGCTGCAAAACCGCGTTGTCGCCGTCATCGGATACGGCAGCCAGGGTCACGCGCATGCGCTCAACCTGCGGGATTCGGGCGTCGGCGCGCGCGTGCTCGTGGGGCTGCGGCCGGGTGGACAGTCGTGGGAGCGGGCCCGCGCGGAGCAGCTGGACGTCCGCCCGGTGGCTGAAGCGGCGCGCGCGGCCGACGTCATCATGATGCTCGTCCCCGACCAGGAGGCGCGCGCGGTGTACGAGGGCGGCATCGCTCCGGCCCTGCAGCGCGGCAAGACGCTCCTCTTTGCCCACGGGTTCAACATCCATTTCCGCGAAATCGCGGCCCCGGCCGGTGTGGACGTCGCCATGATCGCCCCCAAGTCCCCCGGGCACCTGGTGCGCAGCGAGTTCCAGGCAGGCCGGGGCGTGCCGGCGCTCGTGGCGGTGCATCAGGACGCGAGCGGCAATGCGTTGGCCGACGCGCTCGCTTATGCCGCGGGGATCGGCTGCGCGCGCGCCGGCGTCTTCGAGACGACGTTCCGCGAGGAGACCGAGACCGACCTGTTCGGCGAGCAGTCCGTGCTGTGTGGCGGCGTCACCGCGCTGATCCTGGCCGGCTTCGAGACGCTCACGGCCGCGGGGTACGCGCCCGAAATCGCCTACTTCGAGTGCATGCACGAGCTCAAGTTGATCGTGGACCTGATGTATCGCGGCGGGATGAAGTTCATGCGGTACTCGATCAGCGACACCGCCGAATACGGCGACTACACCCGGGGCCCGAAGATCGTGACGCAGGAAGTGCGGGCCGCGATGCAGCGTATCCTGGCCGACATCCAGTCCGGCAGCTTCGCGCGCGAGTGGATCGCCGAGTCCCGCAGCGGGGGCCGGCGGTTCGAAGCATTGCGCAAGGCTGGCGCGGAGCATCCCATCGAGCAGGTCGGCGCCAAACTGCGCGCCATGATGCCGTGGACGGAAGAGGGGAAAGGGGCTCGGGGTCCGGGGCTCCGGAGCCCGGACAAGACCCCCGATCTCAGAACCCCGAGTCCCGAACCCCTGAGGGCATGACCGCGCGGACGCTGTTCGACAAGGTCTGGGACGCGCACGTCGTCCATCAGCTCCCCGAGGGCCCGGCGCTCCTGTACGTGGACCTGCATCTGGTCCACGAGGTGACGTCGCCACAGGCGTTCGAAGGATTGCGGCAAGCGGGGCGCCGGGTGCGTCAGCCGGCGCTGACGGTGGCGACGGTGGACCATAACGTCCCCACGGGGGACCGCGCGGCGCCGATCGCCGATCCCATTGCCGCGCGGCAGCTCGAGGCGCTCGCGGCGAACGCGCGGGACTTCGGGCTGGAGCTGTTCGACCTCCGGTCACCGCAGCAGGGCATCGTGCACGTAATCGGGCCCGAGCTGGGCCTCACCCAGCCGGGCATGGTGATCGTGTGCGGCGACTCCCACACCGCCACCCATGGCGCCTTCGGGGCGCTGGCCCTGGGAATCGGGACCAGCGAGGTCGAGCACGTGCTCGCGACGCAATGCCTGGTGTGGTCCAAGCCCGGCACCATGGAGGCCCGTGTCTCGGGGGCGCTCCCGCCCGGCGTCACGGCCAAGGATCTGATCCTCGCGTTGATCGGGCGGATCGGGACGGCCGGCGCCACGGGTCACGTGATCGAATACACGGGGGAGGCGATGCGCGCCCTCTCCATGGAAGAGCGCATGACGGTGTGCAACATGTCGATCGAGGCGGGTGCGCGGGCCGGGATGATCGCTCCCGACGAGACGACCGTCGCGTATCTCGCCGGCCGGCCACGGGCGCCGCGCGGGGCGGCGTGGGATCGCGCCGTCGCCAAGTGGCGGGAGCTCCGCACCGATCCCGGCGCGACCTACGACAAACAGATCGAGCTCGATGCCTCGGAGGTGGCACCTCAGGTGACGTGGGGAACGAGTCCCGGCATGGTCACGCCCGTGACCGGTCGCGTGCCCAGCCCCGCCGACTTCACCACCGACGCCGAGCAGCGCGCGGTCACGCGGGCGCTCGAGTACATGGGGCTCGCCCCCGGTACGCCGCTCGAGGGGCTCCCGATCGACCGGGTGTTTCTGGGCTCTTGCACGAACGCGCGGATCGAGGACCTGCGTGCCGCCGCCCGGACCGTCCGGGGCCGGCACGTTGCCACGGGCGTCCGTGCCATGGTGGTCCCGGGATCGCAGCAGGTGAAGGCGCAGGCGGAGCGGGAAGGGCTGGACCGCGTGTTCAGCGAGGCGGGGTTCGAGTGGCGCAACGCCGGATGCTCGATGTGCCTCGGCATGAATCCCGACGTGCTGCAGAGCGGGGAGCGCTGCGCCTCGACGTCGAACCGCAACTTCGAAGGGCGCCAGGGACGGGGTGGGCGCACCCATCTGATGAGCCCGCCCATGGCGGCGGCCGCCGCGGTGGCGGGACACATCGTGGACGTCCGTAAGTGGGCGGGGGAGCTCTCGGCCCGATGATGGAGCCCTTCGTGCGCCACACCGGCCGGCTGGCCGCGCTGGCGCGTGCCAACGTGGACACCGACCAGATCATTCCGAAGCAATTCCTGAAGCGGGTGGAGCGCACCGGGTTCGGGCCGGCCCTGTTCCACGACTGGCGGTTCCGGCCGGACGGCAGCCCGAATCCGGAATTCGAGCTCAATCACCCCGCCGCGCGCGGAGCCACGCTCCTCGTCGCCGGCGAGAACTTCGGCTGCGGCTCGTCGCGCGAGCACGCGGTCTGGGCGCTCCGCGAGTACGGCTTCCGCGCGATCCTCGCGCATTCCTTCGCGGACATTTTTTTCGCGAACTGCTGTCAGAACGGGCTGCTCCCGGTACGACTCCTGCCCCAAGAGATCGCCGAGCTGTTCCGCCGCCATCAGGCGGCCGGCGGCGAGTATCAGCTCACCGTCGACCTCGAAGAGCAGCGCGTGCACGACGGCCTGGGGTTCCGCACCACGTTTTCCATGGAGCCCTACCGGCGGGAGATGCTGCTCCACGGGCTCGACGAGATCGGACGGACCCTGCGCTTCGAGGACCGGATCGGAGCCTACGAGAAGGGCCGGGCGTGAGGCAGTACTCGATTGCGGTGCTTCCCGGCGACGGGATCGGGCCCGAGGTGATCGCGGAGGCCGAGCGGATGCTTACAGCCGTCGGTGACTGCTTCGGCATCGGTTTCACGCTGCGGCGCTTCCCCATTGGAGCGGCCGGTGTGGCCGCAGCCGGGGATCCGTTTCCCGAAGAGACGCGTGCCGCGGTGAGACGGGCCGACGCTGTATTGCTCGGCGCGGTCGGCGACCCCTCGCTCGACCAGGCACCCCGCCACTTGAAGCCCGAATCCGGCCTGCTGGCCCTGCGCGCGCAGCTCGGAGTGTATGCGAACCTGCGCCCCGTGCAGGTGTTCCCCGCGCTGGTGGACCGGTCACCGCTCAAGGCGGACCGGCTCCAGGATGTCGACGTGCTGATTGTGCGGGAGCTCACGGGCGGGCTCTACTACGGCGAGCCGCGCGGACGCGAAGCTGGCTCGGCCGTAAACACCCTGCGCTACTCCGCGGCCGAGATCAAGCGCGTGGCGCGCGTCGCCTTCGAGTCGGCGCGGCAACGGCGGGGACACGTCACCTCGGTCGACAAGGCCAACGTGCTGGAAGTGTCCCAGTTGTGGCGGGAAACGGTGACGCGCGTCGGCCAGGACTACCCCGATGTGCAGCTCGACCATCTCTACGTCGACACCGCCGCCATGCGTCTGGTGGCCGACCCCAGGGCGTTCGACGTGCTCCTCACCGAGAACATGTTCGGGGACATCCTGAGCGACGAGGCCGCGGTCCTGGTCGGGTCGCTCGGCCTGTTGCCCTCGGCCTCACTGGGCGAGGGCGCGGGGTTGTTCGAGCCGATTCACGGATCCGCCCCGGACATCGCCGGGGGCGACGTCGCGAACCCGATCGGCGCGATTGCCACCGTCGCCCTGTTGCTGCGACACGGGCTCGGTCTGGCGGAGCCCGCCGCCGCCGTGGAGCGTGCGATCTCGCTGGCGTTGGAGCAGGGGGCGCGGACGCAGGATATCGCGGAGTCTGAGGCTCCCGTGCTTGGAACGCGGGAAATGGGAGAACGGATCGCTGGGTTGATCGGTGTCTCCCACACTGGAAGTGTGGGCCCGGCGGAGCGCAATGCTAAAGCACAGCACGCGTGAGCGTTGTGTCGTGCGGGCCCATCCTTAAGGATGGGAACTCCGGCCGAGACCCGGTTGCCAGGGTTTGAGAGCTATGGCCCGGCGTCCGTTACAGCCCCCACACTCGCGCTCGACACTAGTTTCGCGTACTTGGCGAGTACCCCGGAGGTATAGCGCGGCGCAGGTGGCTTCCAGCGCGCACGCCGCTTGGCCAACTCGCCGTCGTCGACGTCCAGCTGGAGCAGCCGCCGTTCCGCGTCGATCGTGATCGCGTCCCCATTTTCCACCAGCGCGATGGTTCCTCCAACTGCCGCCTCGGGCGCGACGTGGCCCACTACCAGCCCGTAGGTCCCGCCCGAGAAGCGCCCATCCGTGATCAGACCGACCGCATCCCCCAGCCCCGCGCCGATGAGAGCCGAGGTGGGTGAGAGCATCTCTCGCATCCCGGGACCGCCTTTCGGTCCCTCGTAGCGAATGACGAGCACGTCGCCGCGCCCGACCTTGCCGGCGAGGATGGCCTCGAGGCAATCCTCCTCGCGATCGAAGACGCGGGCCGGCCCGGTCATCCGCGGGGTCTTCACACCGGTGATCTTCGCCACGCCACCTTCACTCGCGAGGTTGCCCCGCAGGATGGCGAGATGCCCCTGAGGATACAGCGGCCTGTTCCACGGGCGGATGACTTCTTGATCCTTGCGCGGCGCGTCGGGGACGTCGCGCAGCACCTCGCCGGTCGTCTGCCCGGTGATCGTCAGAGCATCCCCGTGCAGCACGCCGTGCGCAAGCAGGATTTTCATGACCTGGGGCACGCCGCCGGCCCGGTGGAGGTCGACCGCTACGAACCGCCCGGATGGCTTCAGATCGCACAGCACCGGGACGCGTGCCCGGATCGTCTCGAAATCGTCCAAGCTGAGCGGCACGCCGGCCGTGTGGGCGATGGCCAGGAGATGAAGCACGGCGTTGGTCGAGCCGCCGAGAGCCATGGTGACGGCGATGGCGTTCTCGAACGCCTGGCGCGTGAGGATCTGTCGCGGGCGAAGCCCCTGCGCGATCGCGTCCACGAGCACCGTGGCCGAGCGCGCGGCGCTCTCGGCCTTCTCGGCGTCCTCGGCAGCCATGGTGGATGAGTACGGGAGGCTCATCCCCATGGCCTCGAAGATCGAAGACATGGTGTTCGCCGTGAACATGCCGCCGCACGAGCCCGCGCCCGGGCACGCGCGCCGTTCCACCTCCAGGAGCTCCGCGGCATCGATGCGGCCGGCGGAGTATTCGCCCACCGCCTCGAATACGCTCACCACCGTGAGGTCGCGTCCCGCGTAGTGCCCCGGCTTGATCGTGCCGCCGTACACGAACACGGCCGGGATGTCCATGCGGGCGATCGCGATCATGGCGCCCGGCATGTTCTTGTCGCATCCGCCGACCACCAGCACGCCGTCCATGCTCTGCGCATTGCAGGCAGTCTCGATCGAGTCGGCGATCACCTCGCGGGAGACGAGGGAGTACTTCATTCCCTCGGTTCCCATCGAGATGCCGTCGCTGACCGTGATCGTGCCAAACGTCTGCGGCATCACGCCCGCCGTGCGCAAGGCGGCCTCGGCCCGTTTGGCGAGCACGTCGAGCCCCAGGTTGCAGGGCGTGATGGTCGAGTAGGCGTTGGCGACGCCGACGATGGGTTTGCCGAAGTCCCGGTCGCCGAAGCCGACCGCCCGGAGCATGGCGCGGTTGGGGGAGCGCTCGACTCCCTCGGTGATCGTCCGGCTGCGAAGCTCGCGGGCCATGGCGGAAACTAACCCTGGGCGACGGGGATGTCGCTCCCGGGATAGGAACCGAGAATCCGCAGCTCGCGCGCGAGTCCTCGCAGCTCGGCCAGCGCTTCGGCCACGCCGGCTCGCGGATCGCCCACCACGTCCAGATAGAACGCATACTCCCAGGGCCGCCCGGCCAGCGGTCGCGATTCGATCTTCGTCAGGTCCAACCCGCGCGCCGCGAACACGCCGAGCGCCCGGTGGAGCGAGCCGGGGGCGTTGGGAAGCGTGAACACGAGCGAGGTCTTCCGGGCCAGGTCGGGCGGCGCGGGCTCGCGCGCCACTATGAGAAAACGCGTGTAGTTCTCGGCGTGGTCCTCGAGACCTTCCTCGAGGACCGTGGCCCCGTACAACTGGGCGGCGAGCGAGGACGCGATGGCGGCGTCGGCCGCGACCCGGCCTGCCATGAGATCGCGCACGCTACCGGCCGTGTCGTACGCCGGGACCGGCACCACGTCAGTGTGATTGGCGAAGAATTTGCGACACTGCGCCAGGGCGACCGGGTGCGAGGCCACGCGGCGGATGGCGGCCCGCTCGGTGCCGGGGCGCGCGATGAGACAGTGGCGCACGCGGACCTGTGTTTCCGCCACGACGTGCAGCGCGTGCGTGCCCAGCAGATCGTAGTTCTCGTGCACCGAGCCGGCGAGCGAGTTTTCGATGGGAACCGCTCCCCGCGCCGCCTCCCTCTGCTCGACCGCCCGGAACAACTCCTCGAAGGTGGGGCACGGGACGAGCCGGATGTCCGGCCCGAGCGCCTGGAGCGCCGCGGCGTGGCTGAAGGAGCCGGCCTCGCCCTGAATCGCGACCGCGACTGTGGTCATGCTCCTTCATAGTCCCTCGCCGCGAGAGGGTCAACAGGCTACCCCTTGACATTACTTAACGACGTTATGATATATAACACCGTTATGAATACTCGCTCGGCCCCCAGTTTGGCACGGCGCGAACGTGAACGCGCCGAAACGCGTGGGAAGATCCTCGACGCCGCCCGGCGGATGTTCGTCCTGAAGGGCTACGAGGGGACGACGATGCGCGCCATCGCCGCTAAGATCGGCTACACACCGACGGCTATTTACCACCATTTCAAGGACAAGGACGCGCTGGTCGCTGAGCTGGCCGGGCTCGATTTCAGGGCCCTGGCACAAGCCCTTCAACAGACCGGTACGGTGGGAGATCCACTGGAGCGGTTGGAAAAGGTCGGCGCCGCCTATGTCGAGTTCGGCCTGACGCACCCGATGCAGTACCAGTTCCTGTTCATGACCCGCCGGCCCAAGGGGAGCGCCTCGGGCGGCACAACCCGCGACCCCGGCGAGGATGCCTACGGGTTCCTGCGCCAGACATGCGCGGCGGTCATCGCGACCGGGCGCCTCCGCCCCGAGTTGAACGATCCCGACGAGCTGGCCCAGATGTGCTGGGGGTCTCTGCACGGACTGGTCGCGCTGCAGGTCGCGAAGGGCGATGACCCGTCGATCCCGTGGCGGGACGTGCGGCAGACAGCCACTAAAATCCGGGCGATGATGCTCCGCGGCTTCCTGCGGGAACCCGACCGGTGATTTTTTTTGTTCATGTAGTTAACAGCGTTATGCAATATGACAATGTTACACCGCATCGAAAGAGAGGGTAGACAGATGACTTGGGCCCTGGTGCCATCGTGAGACGTCCGCGCCTGCTTCGCGCGACGCTGGTTGGCGTGCTGCTCGCCAGCGCCCCGTTGGCCCTCGAGGCCCAGCGTCCCGACCCCCTCGGCCAGCTCGTGGCCGAGGCGCTGCGCACCAACCTCGGGCTCGAGGGCGAGCGGCTCGCCGAGCGCCGTACGGTGGCCGAGGTGCGCGAGGCCCGCGGCCTGTTCCTCCCCTCCCTGGGGTTGCAGTCGCGCTATTCCCGTCTAGGGGGCGTACCGAACATCGGCGACCTGATCAATCCAGCGTACGCGACCCTGAACCAGCTCACGGGCACGAACCGCTTTCCGACGAATATCAATTTCACGTTGCCGCAGGCGCATGAGTCGCGCTTCGAGCTGGTGCAACCCGTCTTCAACCTCGGGATCGTCGCGAACTACGCGGTCGCCCGCGCGCGCGTCGACGGCCAGCGCATGCAGCTCGCGGCGGCGGCGCGGCAGCTTGCCGCCGACGTGCAGGTCGCCTACCTGCAGGAAGCGTCGGCCCGGCGGGCGGTCGAGATCTACGACGCGACCCAGGTGCTGGTGCGGGAGAACGAGCGCGTGGCGGAGCGGCTGCTCGCTGCCGGGAGCGCGACGCCCGAGGCAGTGTTTCGCGCGCGCGCCGAGCGGGCCGACGTGGAACAGCAGCTGGCCGAAGCGCGGGAGCAGCAGCTCGCGGCGGCCCGGGCACTGAACCGGATCGTGCGGCGACCGCTCGACACGCCCGTCGAGATGATCCCCGACAGCGTTTTCGACCAACTGCCATTGGACATCACCGCCGACAGCGCCGTCGCGCGCGCGCTCGCGGCACGCGAGGAGCTGCGCCAGGCGGAGGCAGGCGTACGCGCCGCTCAGGCGTCGGGGCGAGCGGCAACCGCGGCGTTCTTCCCCAGTGTGTCCGTGGCGCTGGACTACGGTTTCCAAGGTCCCGATATCGCGTTCCGCTCGAGCAACGATTTCTGGCTCGCTTCGGTCGTCGTGTCGTGGAACCTCTTCAACGGCGGC
>Ga0137415_10000749_pt1 | contig 31735 bp, 23 predicted proteins | sample CZODoug3_1_1_16f_FD_183082 | JGI IMG/M metagenome (GOLD analysis project Ga0137415, IMG submission 183082) | Vadose zone soil fungal communities from Angelo Coast Range Reserve, California, USA - CZODoug3_1_1_16fungal (Hybrid Assembly) | ecosystem: Environmental > Terrestrial > Soil > Vadose...
GATCCTGGGCGAGACCGCGCTGAGCTACTTCGGCTTCGGCATCCAGCCGCCGGACGTATCCCTGGGCACCCTGATCGCCTCGGGCACCGACTCGGCGCTCACCTTCACCTGGCTGTTCCTGTTCCCGGCCGGGCTGCTGGTGGCCACCGTGCTCTCGGTGAACTTCTTCGGCGACGGGCTGCGGGACGCGCTGGACCCGTCGTCGCGCCGGGCGCGCAGCCGCAAGGGCCGCCGGTGACCCCGTCCCGCGCGGTGCGCGGCGAGCCGATCCTGCAGGTCGACGACCTGACGGTGTCCTTCCCCAGCGAGGCCGGCCCGGTCCGGGCGGTGCGCGGGGTGAGCTTCGCGATCGGCGCCGGCGAGGTGCTCGGCATCGTCGGCGAGTCCGGCTCGGGCAAGTCGGTGTCCGCGCTGGCCACCATGGGATTGCTGCCGCCGCAGGCCCAGGTGGCCGGCTCGATCCGGTTCCGCGGCGAGGAGCTGCTCGGGCGGTCCGACCCCGAGCTGGCCAGGATCCGGGGCAAGCGGATCGCCATGGTGTTCCAGGACCCGCTCTCCGCGCTCACCCCGATCTTCACCGTCGGCAACCAGGTGGCCGAGGCGCTGCTGATCCACAACAAGGGCATGACCAAGGAGCAGGCCGCCCGGCGCGCGGTCGAGCTGCTGGACGTGGTGGGCATCCCGCGCGCCGACGAGCGAGCCAAGGCGTTCCCGCACGAGTTCTCCGGCGGCATGCGCCAACGCGTGGTGATCGCGATGGCCATCGCCAACGACCCCGACCTGATCATCGCCGACGAACCGACCACCGCGCTGGACGTGACCGTGCAGGCCCAGGTGCTGGACGTGCTGCGGACCGCGCGCGAGCTGACCGGCGCCGGCCTGATCCTGATCACCCACGACCTCGGCGTGGTCGCCGGCGTCGCCGACCGGGTGCAGGTGATGTACGCCGGGCGGGTGGTGGAGACCGCGCCGGTCGACGACATCTTCGCCGGCCCCCGGATGCCGTACACGCTGGGCCTGCTCGGCTCCATCCCCCGCCTGGACGCCGACCGGCGCCAGCCGCTGGTGCCGATCGAGGGCCAGCCGCCGTCCATGATCGACCTGGACCCGGGCTGCCCGTTCGTGCCGCGCTGCCCGCTGGCCACCGACGAGTGCCGCACCGAGGAACCGCCACTGGCGCCCATCGACGGGGCCGCGCCCGACGCCGTCGAGCACGGCACCGCGTGCTGGCGGGCCGGCGAGCTGGTCGCCGAGGCTCCGGACGCGGCCGAGCTGTTCGGCGTGACCGCTCCCCCCGAGCCGACCGGCACCAACGGCACTGTGCCCGACGTCGTGCTCAAGGTGACCGACCTGGCCAAGCACTACCCGCTGACCAGGGGCGCGGTGTTCCGCCGCCGGGTGGGCACGGTGCGCGCGGTGGACGGGGTGTCCTTCGAGCTGCGGGCCGGCGAGGTGCTCGCGCTGGTCGGCGAGTCGGGCTGCGGCAAGACGTCCACCCTGATGGAGATCCTCGGGCTGACCAGGCCTACCGCCGGCACCGTCGAGGTGCTCGGCCAGGACGTCACCCAGCTGGATCGGGCCGGCCGCAAGGCGATCCGGCGCGACCTGCAGGTGGTGTTCCAGGACCCGATCGCCTCCCTGGACCCCCGGCTGCCGGTCGGCGACGTGATCGCCGAGCCGCTGATGGTGCACGGCACCGCGCCGGCCGAACGCGCCCGCCGCGTCCGCGAGCTGCTTCGGCTGGTCGGGCTGCGCCCGGAACACGCGGAGCGCTACCCGGCCGAGTTCTCCGGCGGGCAGCGCCAGCGGATCGGCATCGCGCGCGCCCTGGCGCTGGAGCCGAAGGTCCTGGTGCTGGACGAGCCGGTGTCCGCGCTGGACGTGTCCATCCAGGCCGGCGTGATCAACCTGCTCGACGAGCTGAAGGTGCGGCTCGGGCTGGCCTACCTCTTCGTCGCGCACGACCTGTCCGTGGTGCGCCACCTCGCCGACCGGGTCGCGGTGATGTACCTGGGCAAGCTGGTCGAGGTCGGCTCGGTGGAGTCGGTGTTCGGCGCGCCGCACCACCCGTACACGCAGGCGCTGCTGTCCGCGATCCCGGTGCCGGACCCCGTGGTGGAGCGGCGCCGCGCGCGGATCCTGCTGCACGGCGACCTGCCCAACCCGGCCGACCCGCCGTCGGGCTGCCGGTTCCGCACCCGCTGCCCGCTGTTCCCCACGCTCGGCCCGCTGGCCCAGCAGCTGTGCCTGGACCGGGACCCGCCTCGGCAGCCACCGCCCGGTGACACGGCGGCGTCCGGCCACGAGGTCGCCTGTCACCACGCGCGCGTACGGGAGGTCGTGTGAAGTCGGGTGTCACCAGTCTGCTGCTCGTGCTCGGTACCGGGTTGGTGGTCGCGCTGGCGGGCTGCTCGGGCAGTAGCGCCCCGCTGCCGGCGCCGTCCGGGGCCGGCGCCAACGACATCAACCCGAGGCCGGCCGAGGCGCTGCGCGACGGCGGTGACCTGCGCTGGCCCGTCGACAACCTGCCGGACAACTACAACTACAACCATTTCGACGGCACCCAGGGCGTGACGACGGACATCATGGGTGCCCTGATGCCGTACCCGTTCACCGCCACGGCCGACGGCGGGCTCGCGCCCAACCCCGACTACCTGACCTCGGCCGAGCTCACCTCCAATGCGCCGCAGGTGACCACCTACACGATCAACCCCAAGGCCACCTGGAGCGACGGCAGCCCGATCACCTGGCGGGACTTCGAGGCCCAGTGGAAGGCGACCAACGGCACCGACCCGGCCTTCCGGATCGCCAGCAAGACCGGCACCGAGGACATCGCCTCGGTGACGCGGGGGGCGGACGACAAGCAGGCCGTGGTCACCTACGCCCGCCCGTTCGCGGAGTGGAAGAACCAGTTCAGCCCGCTGTACCCGGCGTCGACGAACACCGATCCGGCGACCTTCAACACCGGCTGGCTGAACCGGATCCCCACCACCGCCGGGCCGTTCCGGCTGGACTCGATCGACCTCACCGCGAAGACCGTCACGGTGCGCCGCGACCCCGGCTGGTGGGGCAAGCCGGCCAGGTTGGACCGGATCGTGTTCCGGGCCTTCGAGCGTGCCGCGCGGGCCGACGCGCTGGCCAACAACGAGATCGACTACTACAAGATCGGCTCCAGCGTCGACCTGCTCAAACGCGCACAGGGGACCCCCGGCGTCGCGATCCGGCAGTCCCCGGAGCGGTTCTACAACCACATCACGTTCAACGGGGCGCCCAGCGCGATCCTGTCCGACGTGCGGCTGCGCCAGGCCGTCGCGAAGGGGATCGACCGGGGCGCCGTCGCCCGGCGGCTGGTCGGCCAGATCGTGCCTACCGCGACCCAGCTCGGCAACCACATCTACCCGTACGGCTCGAAGGACTACCGCGACAACTCGGGCGTGCTGCGCTTCGACCCCTCGGCCGCGAACCGGGAACTGGACGCGCTGGGCTGGGTGCGCCAGGGGCCGGTGCGGGTGAAGGACGGCAAGGAGCTGCGGCTACGACTGGTGGAGCCGTCGCCGAACCCGATCAACGAACAGATCGACCGCACCGTGCTCGACCAGCTGGCCCAGATCGGGGTCACCGTGGTGATCGAGACGGTGCCGGTCGCGCGGGCCTCCGGCCAGTACAAGACCGGCAACTTCGACCTGGTCGGGTTCGCCTGGAGCACCACCCCCACCCCGTTCAGCTCCAGCCGGTCGCTCTACGCCGAGCCCACCGGCGACGACGTGCAGCAGAACTACGGCCGGATATTCAGCCCGGAGATCACCGCCCTGTTCGACCAGGGCCTGCGCGAGCTGGACGACACCAAGCGCGCGGAGCTCGGCAACCGGATCGACGAGCTGATCTGGCGCGAGGTGCACCACCTGCCGTTCTACCCGGATACCGGCGCCTACGCGGTCCGCTCCACGCTGGCCAACTTCGGCGCGCACGGCTTCGCCGACATCGACTACATCAACGCGGGGTACCTCAAGTGAGCCAGCTGATCAGCCGCCGGCACGCACTGCAGGGCGGCGGCCTGCTCGCCGCCTCGCTGCTCATGGCAGCCTGCGGCGGCGGCTCGGGCGCTGGCCTCGCCCCGTCGACGCAGGCCGTCGGCAGCATCGATATCAACCCGCAGCCTCGGGAGAACCTGCGCGACGGCGGCGACCTGCGGCTCCCGCTCACTGGCCTGCCGAACAACTACAACTTCAACGAGGTGGACGGCACCACGGACGTCGTCGGCGACCTCTCCGGGGCGATCCTGCCCACCTGGTTCATCGGCACGGCGGACGGCGGGCTGCGGCTCAATCCCGACTACGCCACCTCGATCGAGCTGACCTCCACCAGTCCTCAGATCGTCACGTACACGATCAACCCGAAGGCCACCTGGAGCGACGGCACCCCGCTCAGCTGGCTGGACTTCGCCGCCTACTGGAAGGCCAGCAACGGCTCGAACAACGCCTACCAGACCTCCGGCACCACCGGGTACTCGGACATCTCCTCCGTGGTCAGGGGGGTGGACGACCGGCAGGCCGTCGTCACCTTCGGCAAGACCTTCGCCGAGTGGCAGGGCCTGTTCAACCCGTTCTTCCCGGCTTCGCTGAACTCGACCCCCGAGGCGTTCAACACCGCATGGCGGACCACCATCCCGGTCACCTCCGGCCCGTTCACCCTCGACTCGATCGACCAGGCCGCGCAGACGGTCACGCTCAAGCGGGATCCGAAGTGGTGGGGCACGGCCGCCAAGCTGGACCGGATCATCTACAAGGTCGTCGACATCTCGGCGCTCTCGGATGCGATCGCCAACAACGAGATCGACTGCTTCGAGCTGGGCTCCAGCGCCGACCTGCTCCGCCGCGCGCAGAACACCCCGGGGGTGCAGGTCCGCAACGCCCCGTCGCGCAGCTACAACACCATCACGGTCAACGGCGCTCCCGGTGCGATCCTCAACGACCGGGCGCTGCGCCGGGCCGTCATCCAGGGCGTGGACCGCGCGGCCATCACCCGCCGGCTGATCGGGGCCACGGTGCCCAATGCCGAACCGGACGGCAACCACATCTACGTGCCCGGGACCAAGCAGTACCGGGACAATGCCGACGTGATGCCCTTCGACCTGGCGGCGGCGAACCGCGAGCTCGACCAGCTCGGTTGGGTACGCAACGGGGGGACCCGACAGAAGGACGGCAAGCCGCTCAACCTGCGGATGATCCTGCTCAACGCGCCGACGAATACCGACGTGGCCAAGTCGGTGCAGAACCAGCTGTCCCAGATCGGCGTCGCCGTCGCCCTGCAGCAGCTGCCCGGGAACGAGATCATCCCGGCTCAGACGACCGGCAACTTCGACCTCGCCGTGGGCGGATGGGGTACCACGCCAACGCCGCTGAGCAGCACCGTCGGTATCTTCGCCACGGTGGTCGGCAACAACGTGCAGCAGAACTACGGGCGCATCTCCAACCCCCAGATCGATGTGCTGTTCACCCAGGCGATCGCCGAGCTGGACGACAACAAGCGGGCCGACCTGGGCAACCAGATCGACCGACTGATCTGGGAAGAGGGCCACAGCATCCCGCTGTATGCCCGTCCCGGCGCAGTCGCGGTGCGTTCCACCCTGGCCAACTTCGGCGCCCACGGATTCGCCGACATCGACTTCATCAACGCGGGGTACGTGAAGTGAGGGCGCGGCTGGTGGCGCTGCTGGCGGTGTCGGCGCTACTGCTGACCGGGTGCGGCGGAGGGACGGGCGGGCCGGCCGGGGGCGGACCGCCGGCGATCGGCCAGACCGACATCAACCCGCAGCCGAGGGACAGCGTGCGCGACGGCGGCACGCTGCGGCTGCCGATGGACATCTTCCCGAACAACTACAACTACAACCAGGTGGACGGCACGAACAGCGACGTGTCGAACCTCGTCGGCGCGCTGATGCCGTACTGGTTCATCGGCACCGCGGACGGCGGGCTGCGGGTCAACCCGGACTACGCCACCTCGGTCGAGCTCACGTCGACCAGCCCCCAGGTGGTCACGTACACGATCAACCCGAAGGCCAACTGGAGCGACGGGACCCCGATCACCTGGCGTGACTTCGAGGCCTACTGGCGCTCGCAGAACGGCACCAACCCGGCCTACCAGACCTCCGGCACCACCGGGTACACGGACATCTCGTCGGTCACCCGGGGCGCCGATGACCGGCAGGTGGTGCTCACCTTCCGCACGCCGTTCGCCGAGTGGAAGAACCTGTTCAACCCGTTCTACCCGGCGGCGGCGACGTCCAGCCCGCAGGCGTTCGACAACGCCTACAAGACCACGCTCCCGCTCACCGCCGGGCCGTTCGCGCTGGGCTCCATCGACCCGACCGCCAAGTCGATCTCGCTCAAGCGGGACCCGAAGTGGTGGGGCACGCCGGCCAAGCTGGACGCGATCGTCTACCAGCAGTACGACCCGGCCGCGCTGCCGGACGCGCTGGCCAACAACGAGATCGACTACTACGAGATCGGCTCGGACGTGAACCTGCTGCGGCGGGCGCAGAGCACGCCGGGCGCGGTGGTCCGGGACGCTCCCTCACGGTTTTACTCGCAGGTCACGTTCAACGGCTCCGCCGGTTCGACGCTGGCCGACGTGGGCCTGCGCCAGGCCATCGCGCAGGGCATCGACCGGGCCGCGATCACCCGGCGGATGCTCGGCCAGATCGAGCCCGACTCCACCCCCAACGGCAACCACCTCTACGCGCCGCACACCAAGGACTACCGGGACAACGCCGGCGTGCTGCCCTACGACCCGGCCAAGGCCGCACAGGCCCTGGACGCGCTGGGCTGGGTGCGCACCGGTGCCACCCGCGCGAAGGACGGCAAGGCGCTGACGCTGCGGCTGGTGTTCGGGGACGCACCGACCAACCGGGACATCGGCGCGACGCTGCAGAACGAGCTGGCCCAGATCGGCGTGACCCTGGTGCTGCAGCAGCTGGGGGTGGCCGAGCTGTTCCCGAACATCACCCGGGGCAACTTCGACCTGGCGCTGTTCGGCTGGGGCAGCACCGCGAGCCCGCTGAGCAGCTCGACCGAGATCTACGGCAGCCCGCAGGGCAACGTCGTGCGGGAGAACTACGGGCGGATCGGCAGTCCCGAGATCGACGCGCTCTACGTCAAGGGGACCGCCGAGCTGGACGACGCCAAGCGCGCCGAGATCGGCAACCAGATCGACCGGCTGATCTGGCAGCAGGTGCACAGCGTGGTGCTCTACACCCGCCCCGGCGCGGTCGCGGTGCGCTCGACGGTGGCCAACTTCGGGGCGTCCGGGCTGGCCGATACCGACTACATCAACTCGGGGTTCGTGAAGTGAGCAGGCGGTTCGTCGCGCTGTTGGCAGTCGGGGCGTTCGCGCTGGCCGGCTGCGGCGGCGGGGGCGGGGCCGTGAGCACGCCCAGCCAGACCGTCGGCTACACCGACCTCAACCCGCAGCCCCGGGAGAACGTGCGCGACGGCGGCGACCTGCGCTGGCCGATCGACTCGCTGCCGAACAACTACAACTACAACGAGGTGGACGGCACCATCCAGGACGGGCTGAGCATCGCCAACGCGGTCATGCCCTCGCTGTTCACCGCCACCGCCGACGGGGGCGAGCGGCCGGACCCCGACTACCTCAGCTCCGCCGCACTGACCTCCAGCGCCCCGGAGGTGGTCACCTACACGCTCAACCCGAAGGCCACCTGGAGCGACGGCACCCCGATCACCTGGCGGGACCTGGAGGCGAGCTGGCGGTCGCAGAACGGCACCGACCCCGGCTACCAGGTGTCCGGGACCACCGGTTACGAGGACATCGCCACCGTGGCCATGGGCCGCGACGACAAGCAAGCGGTGGTCACGTTCCGCACGCCGTTCGCGGAGTGGCAGGGCCTGTTCAGCCCGCTCTACCCCGCCTCGCTGACCGGCACCCCGACCGGCTTCAACACGGCGTACCAGAGCACGATCCCGGTCACCGCCGGCCCGTTCACGCTGGACTCGATCGACCAGACCGCGAAGTCGGTGACGCTCAAGCGCGACCCGCAATGGTGGGGCACCCCGGCCAAGCTGGACCACATCATCTTCAAGGCCTACGACCGGTCCGCGATGGCCGACGCGCTGGCCAACAACGAGATCGACTTCTACCAGGTCGGCTCCGACCTCGACCTGCTGCGCCGGGCCCAGAGCGCGCCCGGCGTGGCGGTGCGCAACGCGCCGTCCCGGGTGTTCTGGGAGATCGCGCTGAACGGCGCCCCCGGCTCCGTGCTGGCCGACCTGCCGGTGCGCCAGGCCATCGCCCAGGCGATCAACCGGCAGGACATCACCAACCGGATGATCGGCCAGATCGTGCCGAACGCCCAGCCGGACGGCAACCACCTCTACGTGCCGGACACCAAGGACTACCGGGACAACGCCGACGCGCTGCCCTACGACCCGGGGCACGCGGAGCAGATGCTCGAGTCGGCGGGCTGGGCCCGGCGCGGGTTCGGGCCCGGCGCGTACCGGACCAAGGACGGCAAGCGGCTGTCCCTGCGGATGATCTACTACAACGCCGGCAGCAACCTGAACATCGTCAAGTCGGTGCAGAACCAGCTGGCGCAGGTCGGCATCGACGTAGTGCCCCAGCAGTACCAGGGCAACGAGTTCGACACGAACCTCACCAGGGGCAACTTCGACCTGGTCACGTTCGGCTGGGCCGGCACTACCACGCCGCTGAGCAGCGCGGTGGGCCTCTACGCCAGCCCGCTCGGCGACAATCCCCGGCAGAACTTCGGCCGGGTCGCCAGCCCGGAGATCGACGCGCTGTTCAAGCAGGGCATCGCCGAGCTGGACGACGCCAAGCGCGCCGAGATCGGCAACCGGATCGACCGGCTGATCTGGCAGCAGGCGCACAGCGTGGTGCTCTACGCCCGGCCCGGCACGGTCGCCGTGCGCGCCAACCTGGCCAACTTCGGCGCGCCGGGCCTCGGCGACATCGACTACATCGACGCCGGCTTCGTCACATGACCCCGCCGCGGTGAGGACCCGGCTGGTCGCGCTGCTCACCGTGGGGGCGGCGGCGCTGGCCGGCTGCGCGGGCAGTCCCGACAGCGGTGGCCTCGACAGCGGTGCCGGTCGGGCGCTGGGCGAGACCGAGGTCAACCCGCACCCCCGGGAAGCGCTGCGCGACGGCGGTGACCTGCGGCTGCCCCTGCTCGCCATGCCGAACAACTTCAACTACGCCGAGGTCGACGGCACGCACATCGACGTGGCGACCCTCTCCGGCGCGGTGCTGCCGGCGCTGTTCACCGCCACCGCGGCCGGCGGCCTGGTCCGCAACCCCGACTACCTGAGCGCGGCGGCCGTGACGTCCACCGCGCCCCAGGTCATCACCTACACGCTCAACCCGAGTGCCACCTGGACCGACGGCACCCCGATCACCTGGCGGGACCTCGCCGCCCAGTGGCACGCCCAGGGCGGCACCGACCCCGGCTACCGCACCTCCGCCACCACGGGCTACGACCGGATCGCCTCGGTGGTCATGGGCGCGGACGAGCGGCAGGCCGTGGTCACCTTCGGTACGCCGTTCGCCGAGTGGCCGGGCCTGTTCAGCCCGCTGCTGCCCGCCTCGCTCACCGCGACCCCGGCGGCGTTCAACACGGCGTGGCGCACCGGCATGCCGATCACCGCCGGGCCGTTTGCCGTCGGCGGCGTCGACCCCGTGGCGCAGACCGTCACCCTGGACCGCAACCCACGCTGGTGGGGCATGCAGGCGAAGCTGAGCCGGGTGATCTTCAAGGCGTACGACCCGGCCGCCACCCCCGACGCGCTGGCCAACGACGAGCTGGACCTCTACAAGATCGGCCCGAACGTGGACCTGCTGCGCCGCGCCCAGCAGACCCCGGGGGCGGCGGTCCGGTCCGCGCCGTCCCGGCTGTACACGCAGCTCAGCTTCAACGGGGCGCCCGGTGCGCCGTTGGCCGACCTCCGGCTGCGCCGGGCGCTGGCCCAGAGCATCGACCGCGCCCTGATCACCCGGCAGGTCCTCGGCCCGGTCGACCCGGGCGCCCGGCCCAGCGGCAACCACATCTACGTGCCCGGCACCCCCGAGTACCGGGACAACTCCGACGCACTGCCCTACGACCCGGCGGGCGCCGCGCGCACGCTGGACGAGCTGGGCTGGGTGCGCACCGGCGCCACCCGCGCGCGCGGCGGCGTGGCGTTGAGCGTGCGGCTGGTCTACGGCGCGGCGCCGACCTACCGGGACATCGCCGCCGCGCTCGCGCACCAGCTCGCCGCGGTCGGGGTCACCGCCGAGCTCCGGCAGTACCCCTCCAACGAGATCTTCCCGACCGTGACCAGCGGAAACTTCGACGTCGCACTGTTCAGCTGGTACGCAACCGCCAGCCCGCTGAGTGGCTCGACGGAGATCTACGGCAGCCCGCTCGGCGGCCAGCCCGACGGCCAGCCCGACGGCAATGCCCGGCAGAACTACGGCCGCGTGGCCAGCCCGGAGATCGACGCGGCCTTCGCGGCCGGCAACGCCGAGCTGGACGAGGGCCGCCGCGCGGACATCGGCAACCAGGTCGACCGGCTGATCTGGCGGGAGGCGCACAGCGTGCCGCTCTTCGCCTGGCCGGGCGCGGTCGCCGTGCGCACGGAGCTGGCCAACTTCGGCGCCAGCGGCTTCGCCGACCCGGACTACGTCGACGCCGGGTTCCTCCGATGAGCCTCCGATGAGCCGGAGCCGGGCTCCGAGCCGCCCGGGCCGCCGAAGCCGGCGCCACCGAGCAGCGCTGGCGGTCGCTCTCGTCGCGCTGGCGGTGCTCGCCGCGCTGGCCGGCTGCGGCGGTGGGGCGCGCGGCCAGCTGGCGAATCCCGTCGACACGCTCGGCCGCAACGACATCAACCCCCGGCCCCACGACCAGGTGCGGGACGGCGGTGACCTGCGGCTGCCGCTGCAGTCCATGCCGGCCAACTTCAACCCCGACGAGGTCGACGGCGCCACGGGCGACGGGTTGCGGCTGAGCCGGGCGATCCTGCCGGCGCCGTTCCTCGGTACCGCCGACGGCGGCCTGCGGCTGGGCACCGACCTGCTCAGCTCGGCGGCGGTGACCTCGACCGCGCCGCAGGTGGTCACGTACACGATCAACCCGAAGGCCACCTGGACCGACGGCACCCCGATCACCTGGCGCGACTTCGCCGCCTACTGGCACGCCTGCGGCGGGTCCGACCCCGCGTTCCAGACCGCCACCACCACCGGCTACCAGAACATCAGGTCGGTGACCCCAGGGGTGGACGACCGGCAGGCGGTGGTCACCTTCGGCACGCCGTTCGCCGAGTGGAAGTCGCTGTTCGACCCGTTCCTGCCGAGCTCGCTGACCGGCACCCCGGCCGCGTTCAACACCGCGTGGCGCACCGCCGTCCCGGTCAGCGCCGGCCCGTTCGAGGTGAGCGCGGTCGATCTGACCAACCAGACCGTCACCCTGGTCCGCAACCCGCGCTGGTGGGGCACGCGGGCGAAGCTGAACCGGGTGATCTTCAAGGTCTACGAGCAGTCCGCCGAACCGGACGCGCTGGCCAACAACGAGCTGGACTACTACGACATCGGCCAGGACGTGGACCTGTTGCGCCGCGGCCAGGTCATCCCAGGCGCGGCCGTGCGGCAGGCGCCGTCGCGGGTGTACTGGGAGATCACCCTGAACGGCGCGCCCGGTGCCCCGCTCGCCGATCCGGCCCTGCGCCGGGCGATCGCGCAGGGCATCGACTCCCGGTCCATCGCCGAGCGGCTGATCGGCCCGATCGTGCCCGGCGCGGGCCCCGACGGGAACCACTTCTACGTGCCGGGCACCGCCGACTACCGGGACAACTCCGCCGTGTTGCCCTACGACCCGGCGGCCGCGAACCGCGCGCTGGACGCGCTCGGCTGGACCCGCAACGTGCCGACCCGCCAACGTGACGGCCGGCCGCTCACCCTGCGGATGATGTACGCCGACTCGCCGACCAACCTGGATATCGTCAAGTCGGTGCAGAGCCAGCTCGGCCAGCTCGGCGTCACCGTGGCGCCCCAGGCCTACTCCGGCCCGGACTATGACCGGAACCTGACAGGCGGCAACTTCGACCTGGTCACCTTCGGCTGGCAGAGCACGCCGACGCCGCTGTCCAGCTCGCTCGACGTGTACGCGACCGTGTCCGGCAACAACGTGCGGGAGAACTACGGCCGGGTGTCCGACCCCCGCGTCGACGCGCTGTTCGCCACGGGCCTGGCCGAGCTGGACGACGCGCGGCGGGCGGCCATCGGCGACCAGCTCGACCGGCTGGTCTGGGCCGAGGCGCACGACGTGCCGCTGTTCGCCCGGCCCGGCGCCGTCGTGGTGCGGGCGAACCTGGTTAACTTCGGCGCCTTCGGTTTTGCCGACTTCGACTACATCGATGCGGGGTTCGCCTGATGAGCCGACGGTCCACCCGGTACGGAATGGCGGCGCTCGTGGCCGCCGTAGCGCTGCTGTTGGCCGGTTGCGGCGGGGGCGGGGGCGGCGGCGCCCGGCTGACCGCCCCGCCGCCGGGCAACCAGGACATCAACCCGCACGACCCGGCCACCCTGCGCGACGGCGGTGACCTGCGGCTGCCGCTGGACTACCTGCCGACGAACTACAACTACAGCCAGATCGACGGGCACGACGAGCCGACCCACGAGGTGATGTCCGCACTGATGCCCCGGGCGTTCAAGGATGCCCCGGACGGCGGCGTGGTGCCCGATACCGACTTCGTCACCTCGGCCGAGGTCACCTCCACCGCGCCGCAGGTGGTGCACTACCACATCAACGACCGCGCGGTCTGGTCCGACGGGCGGCCGATCACCTGGGAGGACTTCGCCGCCCAGGCCACCGCGCTGACCGGCCACAACCCGGCCTACCTGATCGGCGACCGGACCGGCTACCAGGACATCGCCACGGTGGAGCGCGGCGCCACCGACAAGGACGTCGTGGTCACCTTCGCCCGCACGTTCTCCGAATGGCAGAGCCTGTTCTACCCGCTGTACCCGAAGGAGACGAACAGCGACCCGGCCGCGTTCAACACCGGCTGGGCCTCCTCGCCGCAGATCACCGCCGGCCCGTTCAAGGTCGGCACCCTGGACCAGACCGCGAAGACCCTCACCCTGGTCCGCAACGAGCGCTGGTGGGGCGAGCGGCCCCGGCTGAGCCGCGTCATCTTTGCGGTGACCGACCGGAACGCGCTGGCCGACCGGCTGGCCAACAACGAGATCGACCTCTACGAGATCGGCTCCAGCGTCGATCTGTTCCGCCGCGCCCAGACCATTCCCGGGGTACAGATACGGGAGGCCACGCCCAAGCAGTTCAGCCAGATCACCTTCAACGGCTCACCGGGTGCGGTGCTGTCCGAGGAGAAGGTGCGCCAGGCCATCGCCAGTGGCATCAACCGGCAGGAGATCGCGCAGAAGCTGATCGGCTCGATCGTGCCCAAGGTAGTGCCGATGGGGAACCACATCTACCCGTTCGGCGCGAAGGACTACCGGGACAACTCCGATGTACTGCCGTACGACCAGGCGGCGGCGAACCGCGACCTGGACGCGCTCGGCTGGGCCCGCCCGGCGGCCGGCGGGGTGCGCGCCAAGGGCGGCAAGCAGCTGTCGCTGCGGCTGGTCATCCCGGCCGGCAACCCGATCTCCGACGCGATCTCCAAGGTGCTGCTGAACCAGCTGGCCCAAGTCGGGGTGCAGGTGGTGATCGACGCGGAGCCGACCGGCCAGTTCTTCTCCGACTTCGTCAACACCGGCAACTTCGACCTGGCCGTGTACCAGTACGTGAGCAGCTCGGCGGCGTTCGCCAACAGCATGAACGTCTACCAGGAGCCGAAGGGCACCGACCTGGGCATCAACTTCGGCCGGGTGTACGACCCGCGGATCGGTCCGCTGTACGCCCAGGGGTTCGCCGAGCTGGACGACGCCAAGCGGGCCGACATCGGCAACCAGCTGGACCGGGTGATCTGGGCAGAGGTGCACGACATCCCGCTCTACCCGGCGACCGGTGCGTGGGCCGTGCGCGCAGGCGTGGCCAACTTCGGCGCCAAGGGCCTCGGCGACTGGGACTACGTACACGCCGGCTTCACCCAGTGACGCGCCTGTCGACCAGATTCGGGTTGCTGGCGCTGGCCGCCGCGCTGGCGCTGGCGGGTTGCGGCGGGGGCGGTGGCGGCGAACGGCTGACCGCCCCGCCGCGCGGCAACCAGGACATCAACCCGCACGACCCGGCGACCCTGCGCGACGGCGGTGACCTGCGCATCCCGCTGGACAACCTGCCGGCCAACTACAACTACAACACCATCGACGGGCACGAGGACCAGACCAGCGAGGTGCTCGCCGCGCTGATCCCACGGGCGTTCAAGGACGCCCCGGACGGCGGGGTCACGCTGGACACCGACTACGTCAGCACCGCCGAGCTGACCTCGTCGGCGCCGCAGGTGGTGCATTACCACATCAACGACCGCGCGGTCTGGTCCAGCGGGCGGCCGATCACCTGGGAGGACTTCGCCGCCCAGGTCAGCGCGAACAACGGCTCGAACACGGCATACCAGTTCACCGACAAGACCGGGTACCAGGACATCGCCAAGGTCGAGCGCGGGGCCACCGACAAGGATGTGCTGGTCACCTTCAGCAAGACGTTCGCGGAGTGGCAGGGGCTGTTCTACGGGCTCTACCCGAAGGAAACCGACGCCACCCCGGAGGCGTTCAACACCGGTTGGCTCAGCCAGCCGGGGATCACCGCCGGCCCGTTCAAGCTCGGCAACGTCGACCAGACCGCGAAGAACATCACGCTGGTGCGCAATGAACGCTGGTGGGGCGACCCACCCCGGCTGAGTCGGGTGATCTTCACCGTCACGGAGCGGAACGCGCTGGCCGACCGGCTCGCCAACAACGAGATCGATATCTACGAGATCGGCTCCAGCGTGGACCTGTTCCGCCGCGCCCAAACCATCCCTGGCGTGCAGATCCGCGAGGCGACCCCGAAGCAGTACACACGCACCACGTTCAACGGCGCACCCGGTGCGATCCTCTCCGATGTGAGGTTGCGCCAGGCCATCGTCAAGGGCATCGACCGGACGGCCATCGCGCGGCGACTCATCGGCCCGATCGTGCCGACGGTGGTGCCGATGGGCAACCACATCTACCCGGTGGGCTCGAGGGACTATCGGGACAACTCCGATGCGCTGCCGTACGACCAGGCGGCGGCGAACCGGGAGCTGGACGCACTGGGCTGGGTGCGCCCCACCCCAGGCGCGGTGCGTGCCAAGAACGGCCAGCCGCTGGCACTTCGGTTCCTTGTCGCGGCCGGCAACCCGATCTCCGACGCGATCTCGAAGACCGCGTTGGACCAGCTCGCGCAGATCGGTGTGCGGATCGAGATCGACGCGGTACCGCCCGGGCAGTTCTTCCCCGCCTTCGTGAACGTGGGCAACTTCGATCTGACCGGGTTCCAGTGGGTGCAGACCTCGGTTCCGTTCTCCAACAACGTCGGCAACTACCAGGAGCCGAAGGGCACCGACATCGGCAACAACTTCGGCCGGGTGTACGACCCCCGGATCGGTGCGCTGTTCGCCAAGGGGCTGGCCGAACTGGACGACGCCAAGCGCGCCGAGATCGGCAACCAGATCGACCGGCTGATCTGGGAAGAGGTGCACAACCTGCCGCTCTACCCGCAGACCGGGGCGTTCGCGGTGCGCGCCACGGTGGCCAACTTCGGCGCCAAGGGGCTCGGCGACTGGGACTTCGGGCACGCCGGCTTCGTTCAGTAGCGGCGGTCGGGCCTCAGCCGGAGGTGTGCGGCTCAACCACCACACCCAGCCACCTGGGCAGCATGGCGCGCGCACCCCAGGACAGCACGACGACCGGGGCCAGCATGGAAATCGTCGCGCCGTTCAATACCGGACCCCAGAACGATGCCACGTCGAGCAACGAGCGCGCTGTGGCGGGCTGCAGCTGATCGGCGTGCCAAGACAGCCCCGCCCACAGCCATGTGCTGACCGCGCTCTCGGCGACCAACGCCACCGCGCCGATCAGAAACACATCGCGGTGCGGCGCGGGCAGCCGAGCACGAACCAGCGCGACAAACGTGGCGAAGAACGGCGCGAACAACGCCATGCACCAGGCGTACATCCGCGCGTTCCCGCCCTGGGTGGCGAACCAGTCGGCCACCTGCGCCCCGCTGGCGGCGGCTCCCGGCGGCTCGCCAAGGGCGGCGTTAGCGACGAAGATCAACAGTACCGTGGCGATGGTGGTCGTGAACAGAATCGCGGATGAGCGCATGACGGCCCCGAAGGTATTCGAGCTGGTGTGCGTTCATGGTCGGCACGATCGGCCGTGGGAACATCTACCGATCGGCAGAGGGAACGCGATATTCCTGGCGGGCCGCGGCGGCCGCGAGCTCGGCACGGGTACGCATGCCGAGTTTGGTGAACACGTGCCGCAGGTGGGTGCGGACGGTGCCCTCGGTGATCAGTAGTTGGCCGCCGATGGCCCGGTTGCCCAACCCGGCGGCGGCTAGTTTCACCACGTCGAGCTCGGTCGGGGTGAGGCTGGCCCACCCAGAGCTGGGGCGGGCGCGCCGGCCGCGGGCGCGGGTCGCGTAGGCAATCGCCTCGGGTGCGCTGAGCGCGGCGCCCTGTTCATGGGCGACAGCCAGCTCCGCGGCCCCGAGCCGCCCCGCGACTGCCGGTTCGTCCCTGCCTCTCACCAGCGTTGCCAACGGGGATACCACGCAGCCCATCTCGCCGCGCAACCGTCGGCTGGCCGCGTGCAGCCGCGCCGCGACGACCACCCGGCCGCCATCCAGAGCAAGACCGGCGATGAGGTCGAGCGCATCCGGCACGAGCGGCCGCAACTCGGCTGCACCGGCCTCGGCGAGCGCGCGGTAGGCGTCCTCGGACGCGTCGTGGCCGAGTACGCGCTGGATGACACCGCGGGCCAGCCTCGCGGCGCAGGCCGTTTCCCGGTTGCCCATCGCGGTGGCCCAGCTCAGCGCCTCTTCCGCCGCTGTCCGCGCGGTCTCGGGATCGCCGCCGGCGAGTCGGGTGACCGCGAGCAACACAGCTGCTTCCCCGCCGAGCAACGCCACTCCCGCCGCGGCCGCGGCCGCCAGCGCCCGCTCGATCCGTACAGCTCCGGTGGTGGGATCGGCCCACGCCGCGATGATCGCGGCAGCCAAGCCGAGCGCCTCGGCGGCCATCAGCCCTGGGTGGGTGTCGATGAACAACCCGTGCGCGGCGACTACCTCCGCGGCCTGGTCGGTACACCCGAGCTGGCAGAGCGCCAGCACCAGGGGCAGCAGGACGGTACTGGCGCTCACGGGCTCGCCGATCCCGACCGCCAACCTCTGCGCCTCCAGCCCGTACGTGCGCGCCTGCGCGAAGTGTCCGGTCTGCGCCGCGACCTGGGCCCTGATCGCGGCATCCCAGGCCCACAGCTGGGTATGACCCAACCGAGACAGCGCGGGCAGCGAGTCATCCGCGCAGCCCAGCGCGGCCTGGTGATCGGTCCGGAACAGATACGTGTAGGCCAAGGCCTGCAGGGCCTCGACATGACCCCAGTCGTCCCCGGCTAGCTCAGCCAGCTGTCCGGCCTCGGCCAGGACCGGCGCCGCGGCGGCCGGCCCCTCGAACAGTTGCGCCATCCCGACCACGATCAGCGACCGTGCACGGATGGCTGCGTCGCCGGCGGCGCCGGCCTGCTCGGCGGCAGCCTCGGCCAGCTCGATAGCGCCCTCGAGATCACCCGAGTAGCCGGTGAGGAACGCGTTCGCCCAGGCCAACCCGGGCGGTGGGGAGTCCAGCGCGGCGCTGATCCGGGCCGCCCAGTCCCGGCCCTCGGCGCAGCGCCCGCGCAGGAACCAGCTGAAGGCAAGGTCGACGACGATCCCGGCGGCCACGTCCAGGTCGACCCCGGTGGCCAGGGCATGGGTCAGCACCGAGCGCACCGCGGCATCGTCGCGCCCCACCCGGGCCAAAGCCTCCGGCTCGGCTCGGCCCAAGCCGGCGCTCGCGGCGGTGGCCAGCTCGGCGACCCAGCCGATCAGCCGGGCGTATACCTCTCGCCTCGTCTCCCCGTCACCGAGCTCGGTTGCCGCGAAGTCGCGGATGGTGTCGAGCAGGACGTACCGGCCCTCCCCCGGGTCGAACTGCACGAGGCAGTGGTCCACCAGCGTCTCCACGGCCGCGCGCCCGTCCGGACCGGCGGCCGCCAGCGCGGCGTCCAGGGTGAAGCGGCCCTCGAACACCGACAGCGCGGCCAGCACGCGGCGCGGGCCCTGCCCCACCAGCTCGGCGCTCCAGGTGATCGAGGCCAGCAGCGAGCGGTGCTGGGGCAACGCGCTCGGGTCGTGGGTGGCCAGGAAGCGCAGTCGCTGCGCCATCCCGACCTCGATATCGGCCAAGGACAGCGCGCGGGCGTGCGAGGCAGCCAGCTCGAGGGCCAGCGGGAGGCGGTCGGCCAGCTGACAGATCCGGCGCGTGGCGGCGTCCGTACCCGGTCCAGTCGGCATCGCGGGCTGAACCCGACGGGCCCGGTCCAGAAACAGCGCCGCAGCCTCACCAGCATTGTCCAACCCGCTGAGGGACAAGACCGTCTCCCCGGCCACCCTGAGCGTCACCCGGCTGGTGGCCAACACCTGAAGGCCCGGGCAATCTCGCAGCAAACCCGCGACCAGGGCGGCCAGCTCGTCGCGGATCTGCTCGCAGTTGTCCAACACCAGCACCCCGCCGGTCCGCCCCAGCCGGTCGCGCAACCGATCCAGCGGGCTGCGCCCCGGCTCGTCGCGGAACCCGCATCTGGCCAGCACCACCGGCGCAAGCTCACGGCCCGGCCGGACCGCGGCGAACTCAACAAAACCGTGCACCTCGAACGAACCAGACCGCACCGCCTCAGTCACCAGCCGGGTTTTCCCGCAGCCACCCGGACCGACCACCGAGACCAACCGCTCCTGAGCCACCAGCCGCGCGACCGCCTTGAGCTCGCCGCCCCGGCCGACAAACGACGACGCGACAGCGGGCACGACAGGCCGCACCGAGGCGTTATCACGCACAACGCAGCAGTCTGCTCCCCCAACCGTCCGAACGACAGCACACCGAGGGGACCCGCCTCTGAGCCGGCCGCGCGCCAACCGGGGCCGTGGCAGGCCGCGCTACCGCGCTGTGACCGCGGCCGACCCACACCCCTCGGCGCTGTCCGGGCGGGAAACCCGCTCGTAGACGCTGATGTGGCGCCAGCTCTTGGCGGTGTACGGTTCGCCGTTCCACCCGCCCCACCGCTCGCGCAGTCGAACGCCGGCGATGCGAGCCATGAGGTCGAACTCGGGTGGGTGGGCCAGGCGCAGCCTGATCGGGTGGAAGACGAGGCCGTCGGTACCTATCTGGACGTGGTTCTCGTCCAGGATCTGCGTGACGGGGTCGTACCGGCAGACCTCCAGCTTGACGAAGTCGACCTCGAGGTGCTCGACGTCGACGAACTGGTGGCCCGGCCGCGCAGGGGCGGTCGGCACCCGGCACTCGATCACGAACACACCGTCGTCGGCCAGGTGGCGGGCGGCGTTCTCGAAGCATCTCACCTGGTCGTCCTGGGTGAGCAGGTTGCCGATCGTGTTGTACACCAGGTACACCAGCCCGTAGGTGCGCCCGGTGCTGACCCGGGACATGTCGCCCATGGTCACCGGGATATCGGCCCCACCCGGCTTCTCCCGCATCCGGTCGACCATGTGCTCGGACAGCTCGATGCCGTCAACGCGCACGCCGGCCGCCCGCAGTGGCAGGGCGATCCGGCCGGTGCCCAGGGCGAACTCCAACGCGTGCCGCCCACCGGCCAACCCGGCCAGGAACGCCACTGTCTGCGCCTCGTCACCTCGGGTGTTGATGGCGTCGTCGTAGCGCTTGGACACCTCGGAGCCGAAGCTCGCGCCGGGGTCGAAGCCCTCCATCCGTCGTCCTTCCTGAGCACGCGATGGGGCCGGTGCACGTGTGTTGCCTCCCGGAATGATCAACCGAGAACGGTAGTCACCCGGCGAGGTGGGGGCGACCGAGTTATCCAGGTGCCGCTCCGGCCTGGGCCCACGCACACCGCGTCGTCACGAACGACATGCTGTGCAGCCGCCGGTCCGGGCGCTCGCTATTTTTTGCACTGCACTGCTGTTCACATTAATGTCAGCTACATTCGAGTGAAATAACTGACTCCGGAAAACCTAGTTTCAGACGTCCAGCCAGCCGCCGGAGCGCCAGTACTCGCCGTCGGCGCGGTCCAACAGGCTCTCGTCGACGAGGTAGCGGCGCACCGTCACGTGGTCGACCGGGCCGTCGTCGGTCCACGCCCGCAGCAGCGCGTCGACCTCCCGCTCGCGGTAGCGCACCCCCGGTTCGAACACCGCGACCAGGTGCTCCAGCACGATCCGGCGGCGGGACCGCTGCGCCGGCAGCCCGATCAGTCGGCCGTCCCGGACGAACGCGCGAACCAGCTGCTCGACCTTCGGGTCGGCGTAGCCGTGCGGCTTGTCGGCCGGCGACGGCGGGGCGGCCGCCCGCGCCGCCTCCTTGAACAGCGCGGTGCACAGGATGTAGCCGCCCGGGGCGTCCTCGATCAGGCCGCCGGTGTGCAGCCGGTGCAGCGCGGCGGCCACGGACTTGGGCGGCAGCCTGGACGCCTCGGCGATCTGCGTGTGCGTACGGGCGCCCAGCACCATGGCGGCCACCACCCGCAGCCGCTCCGGCTCGGCGAGCAGCCCGACCAGCTCAGCAGGTTCCACGCCGACCGACCCTACCGGCGCCGCCGTGGCGAGCTAGCCACAAGACCACTGTGTTGCATTTGACCACCAACCTGACTCAACTATGCAACACAACGAGCAGTAGAGTTCAATTTATGCGAGCGGACGACTTCAAGGCCAGCCCTACCGGGCGACTGGTTCCCATCGCGGGCAACGACCCACAGTATGGCCCCTGGGAACACGTGGCATTCGTCGCGCATCCGCTACCGGGAAAGACCCCCGCACTAGAGGTCGAGACCTTCAACGCCGTTGCGGACGCTCGGGCCGCCTTGGCCGGCCTCGATCGGTCTGCTCGGCAACTCCCTAACCCTGCCCTGCTCCGGAGGCCAGCGCTCCGCCGAGAGGCACAAAGCACCTCCGCGTTGGAAGGCACCTACGCGCCACTCCAGGATGTGCTGGCCGCCGCCGACGACGACGATCCGGACGACGCCAACCTGCGCGAGGTACTCAACTACGTCCGAATGGCTGAGCATGCGTTCGCGTGGCACGCCGAGGGTCGACCGCTGGCCTTGAACCTGCTCACTGAGTTGCACGGTTTGCTCGTGCGTGGCACATCCGCCGCGACCGAGCAGGCCGGACAGATCCGTGACATCCAAGTCGTTATCGGCGGACACCGGGGTGGTCGCGTACAGGACGCCAGGTTCGTGCCGCACCCGCCAGGACACGATCTCAACCGGCAGGTCCGGGAGTGGCTGACATGGCAGGACGAGTCGAGCAAGCACGGAATGATCGACCCAGTGGTCGCGGCCGCCATGGCGCACTACCACTTCGAAGTGATGCACCCATTCAACGACGGAAACGGCCGGATCGGTCGCCTTGCGATCGTCCTCCACTTCCTCTACGCCAACGTACTCACCGAGCCAACCCTCACAGTTTCACCATGGTTCGAGGCGCGCCGCGCTGACTACTACGACGCTCTCATGGCCGTGAGCACGCAGGGCAACTGGGACCGGTGGATCAGGTTCTTCGCAAAGGGCATCGCCGCTTCGGCAAGCGAGACCGAACACCAGTTGACGGACCTACTCAAGGTGCAAACCAGCCTGAAAGCCAAGATCCGTGAAGCGGGGCTGCGCGCCGACAACGCAATACTGCTGGTCGATTTCGCCCTGCAGCAGCCGATCTTTTCGATCCGACAGGTCGAGCGTCACCTCGGCGTCACGTACACGCGAGCCAACGGGCTGGTAAACCAGCTAGTCAAGATCGGCGTGCTACGGCAACTCACCGACGCGACCTACGACCGGCCGTTCGCAGCTCCCGACCTACTTGCAATCCTGCTCCGCGGCGGCTTCTGAGGGCCCCGCGCGCCGTGGCGGTCGTGAGTGGCGAGTGGTCCTATCGGACCACTCGCCACTCACGACGTCAGCCGATCGTCAGCTCGGCGATGCGCTCGCGGTACTCGTCGGCGCTGCCTCCGGTGCCGGCGAGGCGTTTGGCGCGCTTGTAAAAGAAGTGCGCCTCGTGTTCCCAGGTGTAGCCGATGCCGCCGTGGTACTGGATCATCGCGCTGGTGACCAGCGCGCCCGTGTCGCTGGCCTTCGACTTGGCGACGGCCACCGCGAGCGCCGTCGCATCGTCCAGCTCCGCACCGCCGCCGGGGCCGCTGTCCAGGGCGTGCGCGGCGTACAGCACCGCGTGCTCGGCCATGGTCACCCCGACGTGCAGGTCGGCCAGCGCATGCTTGATCGCCTGGAACGAGCCGACCGGCACGCCGAACTGCTTGCGCTCCCGGTCGTAGGCCACCGTGCGGGTCAGCGCCTCGCGGGCGCCGCCGACCAGGTCGGCCGCGATCAGCACGGCGGCGCGCGCGGCCAGCTCGGCCCGGACCTGCGCGGTACCGCCCGGCAGCGGCTCGCCCACCCCGTCGGCCAGGGTCACGGTCGCCAGCCGGGTGGTGCCGTCGAAGCTGTCCAGCCGCTGGGCGCGCACCTCGTCGGCCCGCAGCAGCCGCAGGCCGAACGCGTCGGCCACCACGATCACCTCGGCCGAGCGGGCGTACTCCACCGCCGGCCAGCCGTCCTCGGTCGAGCCGCGCAGCGCCAGCGCCCCGACCACCGTGCCCGCGGCCAGCTTCGGCAGCCACTGCTGCTGTTGGCTCTTGGAACCGGCCAGCCGGATCGCCTCGGCGGCCAGCACGGTGCCCCGCCACGGCCCCGGCGCGACCCCGGCCCCCAGCTCGCGGGCGATCACCTGGGCGTCCACCAGGCCGAGCCCGAGCCCGTCGTACTCCTCGGGGACCAGCACGGCCAGCCAGCCCTGCTCGCCCATGGCCTGCCACAGGGCGGCCGGGTGCCCGTCACCGTCGGGGTCCTCGACCACCGCCCGGACCGCCGCCAGGTCGAACTTGCCGGCCAGGAAGTCACGCACGGCGGCGCCGAAGTCGCGCTGGTCATCGGTCAATGCGAAGAACATCGCCAACCCCCTAGTGTCCTGAGTCCGAAGTTCGTTGCCAGTATCCGGTGATCCAGATGGATGCATCGCAAGGCGGAGGAGTGGCCGATACCGCTGTTGTATCGGCCGCGACGACAACGCCGCGAGGCGCCATCTGGGCGCCGGAGACTGGTGACAGATTTCGGACTCCGGACACTAGCGCGGCAGGCCGAGCACGCGCTCGGCCACGATCGTGCGCTGCACCTGCGACGAACCACCCCAGATGGTCACCGACCTCGACCACATCGCCGCGGCGTGCATGGCGGCCAGGTCCAGCCCCGGCACCGGCTCGCGCAGCGTGGCGTCCGGGCCGAGCACGTCGTCGAACACCTCCCAGAGGTCCTGGAACGTCTCCGACCACTGCAGCTTCGTCATGGACGCCTCGAAGCCCAGGTCACGCCCCTGTTCGACCTGGGTGAGCACGTGCATGGCGTGGTAGCGCAGACATTCCAGCTCGGTCAGCACCCGGGCCAGCTTGTTCCGGACCACCGGGTCCCGGTCGCGCTCGAGTGCCCTGGCCACCTCGACGATCTCGTCGTACTGCCGGCGGAACTCGGTGTACTGGGACATGCCCGAGGCGCCGCGCTCGAAGGACAGCAGCAGCATCGCGGTCCGCCAGCCGTCGCCCAGCTCGCCGAGGCACTCGCTCGCGGGCACCCGGGCGTCGGTGAAGAACACCTCGCCGAACTCGCTGGCCCCGCTCATCTGCTTCAGCGGGCGGGCCTCCACGCCGGGCTGGTGCATGTCGATCAGCAGCATCGAGATGCCCCGGTGCTTCTCCGCGCCGGGCTCGGTGCGCACCATGGTGAAGATCTTGTCGCCGTGCACCGCGTTGGTGGTCCACACCTTCTGGCCGTTGACCACGAAGTCGTCCCCGTCACGAACCCCGCGCGTGGACAGCGCGGCGAGGTCGGATCCCGCGCCGGGCTCGGAGAAGCCCTGGCACCAGATCACCTCGCTGCGCAGCAGCGGCCCGATGATCTCCTTGCGCTGCGCGTCGGTGCCGATGGCCATCACAGTGGGCGCCAGGAAGGTCAGCCCGAGCGGGTTGACCGTCTGCGGGGCGCGGGCCAGCACCATCTCCTCGTCGTAGATGGCCTTCATGCCCGGGGTGCCGCCCCGGCCGCCGTACTCGGTCGGCCACTGGATGCCGGCGAACCCGGCCAGCGCCTTCTCCCGCTCCCAGTCCCGGCGCATCTCGAAGCTCTCCGCCGACGGCAGCGTGGCCCAGAACCCCGGCCGGGCCCACTCGGCCGGGATGTGCGCGCTCAGCCAGCCGCGCAGCTCCTCGCGGAACCGCTCTTCATCGGCGGTATAGGTCAGGTCCATGCGCCGCGCCTCCCTGCGAGTGCCGGACGTCCTGCTCCGGCCAGCTTGGCATACCCGTCGGTAACTTGTGCGCCCGGTCGCCCGGGATCACCCCACGAGGCGAGCCCCGGATCAGGCGGCGAACCGGACTACTCGACGAAGCGGACTACTCGACGAAGCGCGCCCGCAGCCGGTCCAGCTCCGCGTCGGTGAGACCGCGGCGGCGCAGCCAGCCGGCGCCCGAGCCGTCGGTGTCCAGCTCGGCCATCAGCGCGGCCATCACGTGCGGCGGGCAGCGGTACAGGTCGATGTCGGCCAGGTCGATCTCGTACTCCGTGCCAACGCCCCGGCGCAGCACCGCCTCCAGCCGCTCGTCGGACATCGCGTAGTCGTGCACCACCGCGTCCCTGGCCACCCCGACGGTGTCGGCGACCAGCGCGCAGAACACCCCGGTGCGGTCCTTGCCGGCCGCGCAGTGCACCAGCGCAGGGCCGGCGTCCAGCTCGGTCAGCAGCCGCACCCCGGCCAGCATGTTCTCCGGCCGGTGGGTGAGGTAACCGCGGTAGCTGAACAGCTTCGGGTCCTCGTCGTCGCGCGGGATCGGCCGCTGCCCCTCCGGCAGCACGCTCAGGTGCACGGTGCGCACCCCGGCGCGCTCCAGCGGCGTCGGGCCGTCCCGCTCCACCTCACGCGGCGAGCGCAGGTCAATCACGGTGCGCACGCCGTACTCGCCGGTGAGGAAGCTCACATCGTCATCGGTCAGCTCATGCAGCCGGGCACTGCGCAGCAGCTGGCCGAAGCGGGTCCGGCCGCCGTCGCGCAGCGGCAGGCCGCCGAGGTCCCGGACGTTCTCGCAGCCCTGCAGCGGCACCCAGCGGCGCGCCTCGGCCCCGTCCTCAGTACCGGTCTCAGTACCGGTCTCGGGACCTGCCTTGGTACTGGTGTCCGCCTCGGTCATCGGCCCTCGAAACGGCTCGGGTTCACGATCCGGCGGCGGATCTGGGCGACGATCGGGCCGTCCACCTCGCTGTCCGCGCGGACCTGCTGCCAGCCCGGATCCCCCTGGAACGCGGCCCACTTGCGCTCCAGCTCGGCGTAGTCGTCGAAGCGCAGGGCGTAGACCAGCTCGTTGTTGGAGTTCTCCCCCACCTCGGTCAGCGAGATGAAGACGACCTCCATGCCGTGCTTGTCGAAGTAGCCGAAGGTGTGCTCGTTGAACCGGCGAACCAGCGCGGGCATCCGACCGGGGACCGTGACGTACTCACGGATCTCATAGATCACGGCCCCAGTCTGCCACCGGCTCCCCTTGATCACATTTCGTTGATCATCAGGACGTGGGGGTCATTCGATCAAGCTCAACACAGCCGTGCGGTCCTGATGATCACGGGAACTGTGCGCTGGGGGGTAGGCGGAGGGTGATCGTGGTGCCGGCTTCGGGGGCGGTGTCGACCTCGAGGGCGGCGGCCGGACCCGGCGCGGCGCGCAGCCGTTCCCGGACGTCGGTGACCGCGTCGGTCAGCCGCGACGGGTCCATGCCGAGGCCGTTGTCGGACACCGTGAGCACGCAGTCCGCGCCGACCCGCGCCGCCGTGATGGTCACCGTGCCACCCCTCGGCGTGCCCTCGATGCCGTGCCGGACGGCGTTCTCCACCAACGGCTGCACGGTCAGGAACGGCAGCGCCACGTCCAGCAGCTCCGCCGCCACGTCCCGCTTGACCTGCAGCCGATCGCCGAACCGGGCGCTCTCCAGTGCCAGGTACCGGTCCGCGTTGGCCAGCTCGTCGCCCAGCGTGGTGGACTCCGCGGCCGCGCGGAACGAGTACCGGGTGTACTCGGCGAACTCCAGCAGCAGCTCGCGGGCCCGGTTCGGGTCGGTACGCACGTAGGACGCGATCGTGGTCAGCGCGTTGTAGACGAAGTGCGGCGAGATCTGCGCGCGCAGCGCCCGCACCTCCGCCTGGGCCAGCCGGACCGCCTCGTCCAGCGCGGACAGCTCGGCGGCCGGCCCCGGCCGTGCCGATTCAGCCGACCCGAGCGAGCCGGCCGGCCCGGTCGGCAGCCCGGCGTCCGGGGCGGCGGTCAGCACGACCGGCCCGCGCACGCTCGCGGGATGCACGTCGGCGCAGAGCCCCAGCCAGCTGGCGTGGCGCAGCCGGCCGTCCATCTCCCAGCGCCGGTAGGAGATCTCGCCGACCAGCTTGGGCGCGAGCCACCGGGCACCTCGCACGTCAGCCGGCCTCGGCTCGGCAAACGGGCAGTCCGGCTGGGCCAGCGTGTCCAGCCGGCCGGCCAGCTCGCGCCGCGCCGCGCCGTCCAGCCCGATGCTGATCCGCCCCACATAGCGCAGCCCCGCCGGGCCGGGCACCCCGACCAGCAGCGCGCCGACCCGCTCCCGCCCGGTCGCCCCGTTCGACCCACTCGGCTCGGACGCGGCCGGCCCCGCACCGTTCGAGGACCGCCCGCCCGGCTGCCAACCGCCGATCACCACCGGCTGGGTGTGCCGGGGCAGGGTCTCCACCCAGGCCCGGGAACGGCGGCCGGGCTGGTAGCGGGAGTCCAGCCGCTTGGCGACCACGCCGGCCAGGCCGTACCGCTCGGCGGCGTGCAGCACGGTCTGGCCGTCGGTGTCCAGGAAGTACGGGGGCAGCTCGGCGGGCAGGCCGATGACGTCCAGCTCGTCGAGCAGCTCGCGGCGCTGGCGGTAGGGCAGCTCCAGGGTCGAGCGGCCGTGCAGGTAGAGCACGTCGAGCAGGTAGAACGTCACCGGCGTGCGGCGCAGCAGCGCGGCGGGCGGCCGGGAGTTACTCATGCGCTGGCGCAGCGGCATCACGTTGGGTCGGCCCAGCTGGTCCAGTGCGACGATCTTGCCGTCCAGCGCCATCGGCCCGTGCGCCTCGGCCAGCGCGGACAGCGCGGCGAGCTCGGGGTAGCTTGACGTGATCGGCCGGTCCGTGCCGCTGAGCAGCCGGGTGCGGCCGGGGCGCAGGTAGGCGACCGCGCGCAGCCCGTCCCAGACGAACTCGAACGCCCACGCCGAGCCGGCCGGCATGGCCGCCTCGGTGGCGAGCATCGGCCGGATCGGGTGCGTCGACGGGTCCGGCAGGTTGCTCGCCTCCACCGGCCAAGAGTAACCGCCCTCGGCGCCGTTCAACCCCCTATTCGGGGCCTGAACCGCTCTGCCGGCTCAGCCGGACAGACCCTCCGCAAGCAGCGCGAACGCCCGTCGCACCGCGGCCTCGGCGGCGGGTGCCACGGCGTCGATCGACTCACCGGCGGCGAGCCGGCGCGCATTCCGCTCGGCCAGTGCGCGCAGCACCGCGACCGCCGAGGCGGCCAGCACCGTGGCCTCGACCGGGTCGGCCGGGCCGGTGTCGCACAGGGCGTCCCGCAGCGCCTCCTCCGACCTGGCGAAGTACTGCAGCAGCCGGGCGGCCAGGCTGGGCGTCTCGATGATCATCCGGTGGATCGCGAGCGGCTCGGCGGCGTCGGTGAGGCCGGTGATCGGGTCGCGGCGGCGGAGCCCGTCCAGGGTGTGCTCGCACAGCGCGGCGAGTGGCGAGCGATCCGGCGGGCGGTGCGCCACCACGTCCGCCAGCTCCCGTTCGTGGTCGGCGAACCGGTGCAGCACCAGGTCCTCCTTGGTCGGGAAGTAGGCGAACAGGGTCCGCTTGGAGACCTCGGCCACCTCGGCCACCCTGGCGACCCCGACCTCGTCGAACCCGTGCCGCAGGAACAGCGCGATGGCCGCGTCGGAGATCGCCGCTCTGGTGCGTTGCTTCTTGCGCTCGCGCAGCCCCGCCGGCTCGGTCATGCGGCAAATAGTAGTCCAGGTTTAAAAGTAAACCGAGTATACTTTGAGCCATGGAAACCGACGTGATCGTGATCGGGGCCGGCCCGGCCGGGCTGATGCTGGCCACCGAGCTGGGCCTGGCGGGCGTGCCGACCGTGCTGCTGGAGGCGCTGCCCGCGCCGAGCCCCCAGAGCAAGGGCGGCGGGCTGCAGCCTCGGACCTGCGAGGCGCTCGAGCTGCGCGGGCTGCTGGCGCCGGTGCTCGAGCACGCGCTGCCCAGGGAGCCGGTCGGTGGCCACTTCGCCGCGCTGCCCGTGGAGCTGGACTGCCGGCCGTTGCGCACCCGGCACCCGTACCCGGTGACCGTCCCGCAGGCGGCGGTGCAGGCCGTGCTCGCCGAGGTCGCGGACCGGCGGGGCGTACCGGTCCGGCACGGCCACCAGGTCACCGCCGTAGCGCGGCACGACGACCGGGTGGAGGTCACCGTGCGCGCCGGCGAGGGCGAGTACCGGGCCGCCGCCCGCTACGTGGTGGCCTGCGACGGCGCGCACAGCACGGTTCGCCGGGTGCTGGACGCGCCGTTCCCCGGCCAGCCCGGCACCCGGACGTCCACGGTCGCGGACATTCGGCTGGCCCCAGGGTCGGCGCCCACCCCGGCCCGGGACGGGCACATCTCCAGCCTGGTGCACACCGGTGGCGGCTACTGGACGATGCTCAGCAACGCCGACGGCGGCCGGCACCGGTTGGTCTACGGCACCCTGGACCACACCGCCGGCCCGGCCAGGGACACCCCGGTCAGCCCGGCCGAGGTCGCCGAGGTACTGCACGCGGTACACGGGCCGGCCCGGCTCGGCGAGCTGTTCGAGACCTCCCGGTTCACCGACGCCACCCGGCAGCTGGCCAGCTACCGGCACGGCCGGGTGCTGTTCGCCGGCGACGCCGCGCACGTGCACCCGCCGCTCGGCGGGCAGGGCCTCAACCTGGGCATCCAGGACGCCATGAACCTGGGCTGGAAGCTCGCCGCGACGGTGTCCGGTCGGGCCGGCGCCGGCCTGCTGGACAGCTACCACGACGAGCGGCACCCGGTCGGCGCCGGCGTGCTCGCGCACACCAGGGCGCAGCGGGTGCTGGCCGAGCGGCGGCCCACGCCGGACGTGGCGGCGCTGCGCGACATCGTCACCGAGCTGCTCCGGCTGCCGGACACGAACGCCCACCTGGCCGGCCTGATGTCCGGGCTCGGGCTGCGCTACCCGATGCCCGGTCAGCCGGATCAGCCGGACGGGCCGCTGCTCGGCGCCCGGATGCCCGACCTGGAGCTGACCGTGGGCGGGCGCCCAGGATGGGTCAGCGACCTGCTGCGGAACGGCCGCCCGCTGCTGCTCGACCTGCGCGACGACCCCGGCCTGACGGACCTGCCGACGCTGCCCGGCGTGGCCGGCCACGCGGCGAAGACGGCCGAGGCGCTCGCCGCAAGCGTGGTACTGATCCGGCCGGACGGCTACCTGTGCTGGACCGCGCCGGCGGGCCGGCTGACCGGCGCGGACCTGGCACTGCTGCACGCGGCGGCCGACCGGTGGTGCCCCCGGCCCTGACCCGGCCGGTCACGACAAAGCACGGGCCCGGTCAGTGAGGACCGGGCCCGGGCACGTCAGGATTGCGAGGTCAGCAGGAGGCCCCGCCGCCGCCGAGCAGCGAACCGACCAACCCGACCAGGGACGCCAACAGGCCCGGCGTGCAGGACCGCGCCCCGCTGGCGGCGGCCTGCCCGCCGCTGCCGCCACCGAAGGTGACGAAGTTGGCCTGCGCCTGGGCCTGCGGCGCGCCGGGGGCCTCGTTCGGGGTCGCCCGGCTCGCGGTGAGCTCGGCCGGCCCGGGGGGCGCCTGGCTGCCGATCAGCCGACCACCGCCCGGCACGCCGGACTGCGCACCCACCGGCGGCCGGTTCTGATCACTGTTGGAGTGGGCGCTGAAGGCCAGGAAGCCAATCATCAGCGCGAGGGCGGCGGCAGCAACTGCCGCGACAGAACCGAAAGACCGAACCACGACCACTCCACTCGTGTGGTGATACTTACCGAGGTTAACGACCGTTCCGGCCAGTGGTTCGCAACACCACACGGATGGCTGGTCATGACAACAGTGCGCTACGAAGAAGCCCGTAACCTCGGCTCACTGGAATTCGTTATGTCAGCAAGGCTGCCGGCCGGTGCGCGCTCTTGACACAGCCGCGGCGCGTTATCCTTCGCGCCCACGCCCGGCCGGCAGCTCGCCATAATCCTCACCCACCGTGCGTCGAATGCACGGCCGCGCCACGCCGATTCATCGATCGGGTGGTCTCAATAACCCGTTTTAGTCACGCAGCGCTGCTGGGAGCAGGGCCGCGCCGAGCCGCGCGGCCGACTCCGCCACCAGGTGCTCCGGCGGCGCCGGGTCCCGACTGAGCGCCTCGGCCAGCATCGCGTGCAGCGCGCCAATGATCGCGGCGGCGGCCAGGCCGGCGTCGATGCCCCCGGCGAGCTGGCCGGTGCGCTGGCCGTGCCGGATATTGCGCGCCGCCGCGTGCACCTGCTCGCGCTGCCGGATGGCGCCGGCGCGGGTGGCGGCCGCCTCGTGCAGCAGCCCGGTGGCGACGGCGCGGCCCAGCGGGTGGGTGTAGAGGAAGTGCACCTCGCGCCGCAGCCGCAGCACCTCGCGCGGCATCCAACCCAGCTCGCCGTCCACCGGGGCGTTGAACACCTCTGCGGCGTACTGGTCCCAGAAGTCGTGCACCACCGCCTCGACCAGGCCGTCCTTGCCCTGGAAGTACCGGTAGAGCACGCTTGGCGCGACGCCGGCCCGCTCGGCGACGGCCGCGATCTCGATCGAGCCGTGGTCGGCCAGCTCGTCGCGGGCGATGTCCAGCAGGCGCTGCCGGGTGGCCTGGCCCTTCCGGCTCAGCTGCTGTGTTGGGGGCATGACACCGGATTGTCCGCCACGGCTCCGCCGTCCAGCTCGCCGTCCAGCATCGGCTGCCAGGGCAGCGCGGAGCCGTCCCGCCAGCTGTCCGGCAGGATCTCCATCGCGGTGTTGAAACGCTGCCAGCCGATGGCGAACCCGATGGTCATGCCGAGATCCAGGATCTCGTCGTCGCTGAAGTGCTCGCGCAGCCGCCGGTACTCGGCGTCGTCGAAGCCGGTGTGCTCGCCGCTGAGCCGGTCGGCGAAGGCCAGCGCCGCCTTGGTCCGGGCCGGCAGGTCGGAGCGCTCGTAGTCGAACAGCTTCGCCAGCAGCGCGGCGCCCTCCCCCTCGGCTCGCTCCTCGGCCATCGCGGCCCGCGAGGTGACCGCGCTGCAGTGCAGGCACCGGTTGTTGTAGGCCAGCTTCTTGCGCACCAGCTCGAACAGCTCCGGTTCGATCAGCGAGCC
>Ga0137415_10000750_pt1 | contig 31702 bp, 41 predicted proteins | sample CZODoug3_1_1_16f_FD_183082 | JGI IMG/M metagenome (GOLD analysis project Ga0137415, IMG submission 183082) | Vadose zone soil fungal communities from Angelo Coast Range Reserve, California, USA - CZODoug3_1_1_16fungal (Hybrid Assembly) | ecosystem: Environmental > Terrestrial > Soil > Vadose...
GGGTTCTCCGACTTGCGGGCGATCTTGTCGACCTCGTCGATGTAGATGATCCCGGTCTCGGCGCGCTTGACGTCGTAGTCGGCCGCCTGGATCAGCTTGAGCAGGATGTTCTCGACATCCTCACCCACGTAGCCGGCCTCGGTCAGCGCGGTGGCGTCGGCGATCGCGAAGGGCACGTTGAGCAGCTTGGCCAGCGTCTGCGCCAGGTAGGTCTTGCCGCAGCCGGTCGGGCCGAGCATCAGGATGTTCGACTTGGCGAGCTCGACACCGTCACTGTCGGCACCCCGGCCCTTGTCGCCGGCCTGGATGCGCTTGTAGTGGTTGTAGACCGCCACCGACAGGGTGCGCTTGGTGCCGCTCTGCCCGATCACATACTGATCGAGGAAGTCGTGGATCTCGGCTGGTTTGGGCAGCTCGTCGAGCTTGACCTCGCCGGCCTCGGCCAACTCCTCCTCGATGATCTCGTTGCAGAGATCGATGCACTCGTCGCAGATGTACACGCCGGGTCCAGCGATCAGTTTTTTAACCTGCTTCTGGCTCTTCCCGCAGAAGGAGCACTTGAGCAGGTCACCGCCGTCACCGATGCGAGCCATGTGTGCGTACCTAACACCCATCCGGCACGCCCGAGTGGCGCGCCTGTTGTGACCGTACTCGTCGAACCCGCTCTGAGGGGAGTTCAAGACTGCCCTCAATCTGCGAGGTGTGGCAGTAGGCCACCACGACTGGCGTGTCGCGGGGCCGGCTGCCCGACACCTCACCCATCCGGCCTAACTAGTTACCCACCACCGAGAGCTTTCGGCTCTGGATGATTTCGTCGACAATGCCGTACTCCTTGGCCTCATCGGCGGTCAAGATCTTGTCCCGCTCGATGTCGGCCCGGACGAGTGCGTCGTCGCGGCCGGTGTGCCGGGCCAGCGTGGTCTCCAGCAGGCGCCGCATCCGGGAGATCTCCGCCGCCTGGATCTCCAGGTCGGACACCTGGCCGTAGACGCCCTCGAACGCCGGCTGGTGGATCAGGATCCGTGCGTTGGTGACCGCCAACCGCTTGCCGGGGGTACCGGCGGCGAGCAGCACAGCGGCCGCCGAGGCGGCCTGACCGAGGCAGACCGTCTGGATGTCCGGACGGATGTACTGCATCGTGTCGTAGATCGCCATCAGCGAGGTGAACGAGCCGCCGGGCGAGTTGATGTAGATCGTGATGTCCCGGTCGGGGTCGGTCGACTCCAGCACGAGCAGCTGGGCCATCACGTCGTTCGCCGAGGCATCGTCGATCTGCACCCCGAGGAAGATGATGCGCTCCTCGAAGAGCTTGTTGTAGGGGTTCGACTCCTTGACCCCGTAGCTGGTGCGCTCGATGAACGAGGGCAGCACGTAGCGGGACTGTGGCTGGAGCCGGTCGGGAATCTGGGCACTGGGTTCGTGGCGCACGTGCTTCTCCTCTTAGTCCGCCGCCGGCACCTGAGCGGCGCGGGACACGACGTGGTCGATGAAGCCGTACTCCAAGGCTTCCTGGGCGGTGAACCACCGGTCCCGGTCCGAGTCAGCGGTGATCTTCTCGACGGTCTGCCCGGTCTGGTCCGCGATCAGCTCGGCCATGACCCGCTTGTGCCGCCGGAACTGCTCGGCCTGGATCGCGATGTCCGACTCGGTGCCACCGACGCCGGCGGACGGCTGGTGCATCAGGATCTGCGCGTGCGGCAGCGAGTAGCGCTTGCCCTTGGTGCCGGCCGAGAGCAGGAACTGCCCCATCGAGGCGGCCAGCCCCATCGCGTAGGTGGCCACGTCGCACTCGATGTACTGCATCGTGTCGTAGATGGCCATGCCGGCGTTGACCGAACCGCCCGGCGAGTTGATGTGCAGCCGGATGTCCGCCTCGGCGTCCTCGGCCGAGAGCAACAGCAGCTGCGCCACGATCCTGTTCGCGATCTCGTCGTCGACCTGCTGCCCGAGCACGATGATGCGCTGTTGCAACAGCCGCTCGTAGACCGAGTCCCCCAGCGTCATGGACGCCACCGCGGCCCGCATCTGCGGGTCCCGCGGCGAAGATGGGTACTGCGTCACGTCTGCCTGCTTTCTGTTCGGTGTCCGCTGTCGACGCGGTCGTTATCGACCCTAGCCAAGCTCGACGTCGATCAGGTCGTGATGACTCGCGCGTTCGCTCAGAGCACAGGACCGGCCGGTCCGGCGCCTCAGGCCTTCGCCGGGGCGGACTCCGGCTCGGCGGCCTCGTCGGTCGCCTCGTCGGTCGCCTCGTCGGTCGCCTCGTCGGTCGCCTCGGTCGCGTCGTCGGCCTCGATCGCCTCGATCGCGTCCGTGTCCTCGATCTCCGGCGTGTCGTCGCCGCCGAGGAACTCGGAGAGGTCGACCTCGGTGCCGGACTCGTCGGTCACCGTGGCCTGGCGGACCACCCCGGCCAGCGCCTTGCCCCGGCGCACGTCGGCGTAGACCGCGCCGAGCTGGCCGGCCTGCTGGGTGCGCTGCAGGAACTCCTCGGGGGCGATACCGAAGCGCTGCGCCTGCGAGACGATCTGCTGAGTCAGCTCCATGTCGCTGACGCCGACCTCCTCGGCGTCCGCAACGGCGTCCAGCACCAGCTGCGTCTTGACCGAGCGCTCGGCGTCCTTCTTCGCCTCGGCGTCGAACTCCTCGCGCGTCTGGCCCTGCTCGGTCAGCCACTCGGCGAAGCGCGCCTCGTCGTGGTCGAACGCGTGGATCGCGTCGTGCGTGCGAACCTCGAGCTCGGCCTCCAGCACACTGCCCGGCAGCGGCACCTCGGTCGCGTCCAGCAGCGCCTCGAGCACCTTGTCGCGGGCCTGCGCGGCCTGCTGCATGCGCTTGGCCTTGCCGAGCCGGTCCTCGAGGTCGGCACGCAGCTCGTCGAGGGTGTCGAACTCGCTGGCCAGCTGGGCGAACTCGTCGTCGGCCTCGGGCAGCTCGCGCTCCTTGACGGCGGTCACCTTCGCGGTCACCGCGGCCTCGCGGTCGGCGTGCTCGCCGGCCACCAGGGTCGTGGTGAACGTCTTCGACTCGTCGGCGGACAGCCCGGTGAGCGCCTCGTCGATGCCGTCGATCAGGCCACCGGAGCCGATCTGGTAGGACAGCCCCGAGGTGGCGGCCTCCTCGATGTCCTTGCCGTCGACCGTGGCGGACAGGTCCACCACGACGAAGTCGTCCTGCACGGCCGGCCGGTCCACCCCGGTGAGAGTGCCGAAGCGGGCGCGCAGCGCGTCCAGCTGCTCGACGACCTCCTCGTCGGTGACCGCGACGTCGTCGACGGTGACCGCGAACGCGGAGGCGTCCGGTAGGTCGAAGACGGGGCGCACGTCGACCTCGGCGGTGAACGCGAGCTGCTCGCCGTCCTTGATCTCGGTGACCTCGATCTCCGGCCGGCCCAGCGGGCGTACCTCCTCAGCGGTCACCGCCTCGCTGTACTTGGCCGGGACCGCCTCGTTCACGACCTCGTCGAGCACTACTCCACGGCCAAGCCGGCTCTCCAGGATGCGCGCGGGAGCCTTGCCCGGCCGGAAGCCTGGAATGCGGACCTGCTGGGCGAGCTTGCGGTAAGCGCGGTCGAAGTTCGGCTTCAGCTCGTCGAAGGGCACCTCGACGTTGATCTTGACGCGCGTCGGGCTCAGCTGCTCGACGGTGCTCTTCACGTGATCTCCTCGTGCGGATGGCATGCGTATGGAGCCGGCGCCACAGCCTCGACAGACCACGACGCGCGGCTGCACGGGTGCGGCGGCCGCCGGGGCACTGGTACCGATACCAGACCCACTCGGGGGTCTCCGGTCGATACTAGGCGACAGCCGTCACCTTGCCGTCGCTGGCTGCCGCACACGGTCGTTAACTAAGCCTGATCCGTCACCGCATGGTGGAACGCGCCGGCCGATCGGTGAGCACGCAGTCACCACAGAGACCCCCTCCGGGCACCCGGTAGTACAGGCAGCAGGACTTCCGGCGGAACGCCCAGCGGCCCGTCAGCGTGCCGGCACCGACCAGTGGACCCGCCGCCAGCAGGCCGGCGACCAGCCGCTCGGCCCGCCCCGCCGCGGCCGGCCGCGCCCTGGCCACCATCGCGCCGGCCGCCACCACCGCCGAGGCCGCGTTGCCCCGCAGCGTGCGCCGCGACACCGACACCGCCGCCAGCACCGCGTCGGCGAGCGCCTCCAGGTGCGGCTGCACCAGCACCTCGGCGACCAGGGCGGGCAGCTCGGCCGGCTCGGGGCGGTGGGCCGGCTCGGGACCGCCGGCGGTGCCGGAACCGCCGGACTCCCAGAGCGGCAGCGGGCCGGTCACCGCCGGGCGCCAGTGCAGCGAGTCCGGCGACCAGAGCGGCACCAGCCCGTGCACCGCCGCCACCGCGAGCAGCGGCGACACCAGCCGGGCGGCCAGCCCCTGGTAGGCGATCGACGCCGCGACCCTCGGCTCGGTGCCACCCAGTACCTCGCCGACCTGGCGGATCCGGGCGGCCAGCGGGTCCGGGTCGGTGTACAGCTCGCGCAGCGGCCGCCAGCTGTCGTCCACCACCTCGGCGGGGTTGGCGGACGCGGCGAAGAACGGCCCGATCTCGGCCACGTCGTCCAGCGCAGCCCGGATCTCCTCGGTCATCGGCTTGCTGTGGTGGGCATCGCGGTCTCCTCGGTCAGCTCTGGTCCCAGCTCGGCACGGTGTGGTCACGGCTCGTCACGGTGTGGTCACGGCTCGTCACGGTGTGGTCACGGCTCGTCAGGGTGCCGCCCCGGCCAGCGCGGCGGCGAGCCCGAACACGACGGCCATCACCGCCAGCTCGAGGCCCAGCCAGCTGGCCAGCGGCGCCGACCCCGGGCCACTACTCGCCAACCCTGCCACCCTGGTCAGCAGGGTGCGCCGGGCCCGGAAGCCCAGGCCGAGCAGCACCGCGAGGCAGGCCGCCTTGGCGAGCACCAGCAGGCCGTACCCGGTGTCGACCAGCGCCGCCGGTGTGGGCAGCCGGAGCGCCGCGCTGAGCACCCCGGTGAGCGCCACCGTCGCGGCGCAGTAGCCGGCGACCGAGGAGAACCGGGGCAGCGCGACCGCGACCAGCCGGCGGTGCGCGGCCAACACCAGCACCATGGCGAGCAGCCCGCCGACCCACAGGCAGGCCGCGACCACGTGCAGCGCGATCGCCAGCACCGCCGGGTCGTGGCCGGCATGACCGGCGGCGTGCCCGGTCACCGGCCCTGGCAGCACCCCGAGCAGCCCCGCGCCGAGCACCAGCTCCGGGTACCTGGCCCGGCCGCGCGCGCCGTCCCGATCCGACCGGACCAGCGCGGCCAGCTGCAGGCCCATCAGCAGCAGCGCGCAGCCCAGGGTCAGCAACAGCCCCCGGCCGGCCGCGACCTGGCCGGCGTACTCGGCGAGTAGCGCGGGCGACAGCCGCACCGGCGCGACCCCCGCCGCATCGGCGGCCTGCAGCCACAGCGCCAGCAGCGCGACGATCGCCCAGCCGGCGGCGAGCAGTACCCCCAGCCGGGCGGCGCGGCGCAGCGCGGTGCGCGTGGCCCGTTTGCTCGGCCCGGTCGCGGCACCCGACCGCCGGGCTGGCTGCCCGCCCCGGCGCTCGCTCCGGCGGTCCTCGAGGCGCTCCGCGAGGCGGTCACCGAGCAGCAGCGGCAGCAGGGCCAGCCCGATGCCGGCGGCGCCGAGCCCGTCGGTGGCCAGCCGGGCCACCGCGACCGCCGGCGCGACCTCGGACCGGGCCACCCCGACGGTCCCCACCGCTGCCCCGGCGCCGGACCAGCCGGCGAGCCAGCAGCCGGCCAGCACCGCCGCCAACGCACCGAGGCCGAGGCCGGCGCAGAGCGTCGAGTTGGTCCGCACCCCACGCCCTTCCAGCCGTCCCTTCGGCCATCGCCGGCCGCCGCCGATTGCCAGTGCTGGCGCCGAATTCCGGTATCTGGCCCATGCCCGTCCGGCTGTGTCGATCACACGCACCGGTTGATCTCACCGCCCAATCGGGTGCCTCGGGGGCACATCCAACTGGTGGGGCGCCCCGGCGATGGTAATGATCTCGGATGCTCGACAAGGCGCAAACCCTGGAGGAGTGGTCGGTGGGCTTCTGCTCGCTCATGGCCAGCGAACTCCAACAAGGGACCAACCGGGGCCTGCTGACCACCGCGGAAGCCCATCAGCTGACCACCAGATTCCTCATCCTGCTCGAGCAGGCCCTCGATCTCCCGTCGTTGCGGCCGGGGGTCACCTCCCGCAATCCGTGGGAGTGCACGGCTTCCTGAGTCCGGGGCCCGATCGCGGCCTGCTCGACCAATCCTCGTCTCGGTCCGCACCGTCCTCGGCGGTGCGGACCGAGATCGTTTCTGGGCGCCCACAACCCCGTCCTGGTACACCGGTGTGGGCCCGCTCACCGGTTTGGGGGACACTGGCCGGACCATGCCGCGGAGCTGTCAGGCGGCTATGAATACGCTGCGAACCCCGTCCGTTGGACTAGACGGGGCAGAGTCGCCCTCTGCTATAACAAGTTATCGACGTGTGATCGAGCCGAGTGCCCGAGTGGGAGCCCCCGATGAGTGAATCCGCGTTCGTCCGCCCGGTCGAGGCGGTCTCGGTCGCCGACCGGGTGACGTCGGAGATTCGCCGCGCGATCGTCGCTGGGCGGTTACGCCCGGGGCAGGAGTTCTCACTGCGCCAGATCGCCGGGCAGCTCGGGGTCAGCTTCATCCCGGTCCGCGAGGCCCTGCGCAGCCTGGAGGCCGAGGGGCTGCTGATCACCCGCCGCGGCCGCAGCGCCACGGTCGCCCCGCTGAACGCCGACGAGCTACACGGCATCTGCCAACTGCGCCGCCGGATCGAGCCGGACCTGGCCGCCCGCGCCTGCGCGCTGACCACGCCGGCCGACCTGGACGTGCTGGAGGCCGGCGTCGAGCTCGCGCAGGACCCGCAGCACAACACCGACGAGCGCTTCGACGCCCACCGCAACCTGCTGCTCGACCTGCTGCGCCCGGCCGCCACGAGCTGGGACCAGCGCACCCTGCAGATGCTGTGGCGGGCCACCGAGCGCTACCTGCGGGTCGGCTTCGACCAGCTGGACCGCACGGCCGGCGACGCCGCCGGCTTCGGCCGGGCGCAGCGCGAGCTGATCGCCGGCTACCGGTCGCTGGTTCCGGACGCCGCCCGGGCCGCCACGCTGCGACACGTGGACTGGAGCGAGAGCGTCGCCGACCGAGCCCTCGCCGCCGCAAGCTGAGCCACCGCCCCGACCAAGCTCAGCCGTCGTGCGCGCCGGGCCACGGTCCTGGTGACACGGCCGGCACGGGCTCGTCCTCGGTCACCGTCCGGAACGCCCGGAAGCCGCGCGCGGTGTAGTTACCTAGCGCGTGCGGCCCGTCGAGCGTGCAGGTGTGCAGCCAGACGACGCTGACCGGGGCCAGCCCGGCGCACCGCTCGTGCAGCGTCCAGGCGCGCCGGACGCCCTCGGTGAGCAGTTGGCCGCCGAGGCCCCGGCCGATGTAGCGGGGCAGCAGACCGAAGTAGGCGATCTCGGTGTGCGTGCCGGTGGCCTTCGCCGGGGCCGACGCGGTGAGCTCGACGTAGCCGGCCGGGGCGCCGCCGTGCCACGCCACCCACAGCTCCGAGCCGGGCCGGCGCAGCCACTCGGTCCAGGCGGCGAGGTTCCAGGACAGCCGGTCCGTCCAGTGCCAGTCGCCGCCGACGGCCGTGTACAGGAAGCGGGCGAACTCCGGGGCCGGCTCCTCGACCCGCACGATCCGCGCCGGTTGCGCCGGCGGCGTGGCCGGCACCAGGTCGGACGGGTCGAGCTGGCGCAGCGAGGTCGTCGTGACGAGCACCCCGCCATTCAACCGGCCACCGGGCCGCCCGGGCACACCCGATCTTGGCAACCGGCCGGTCCGCCCCGGCGCGTCGCACCGGCTCGCCGCCATGATCCGCTATCTTGCGCCGCGTCGGAGAGTCTCGAAGGATCGCTAGGGGTCATCATGGCTGGCAAGTTCGAGGTGTACGAGGACCGCGCGGGCAAGTTCCGGTTCCGGCTCAAGGCGGCCAACGGGCAGGTCGTCGCGACCGGTGAGGCGTACGAGACGAAGTCCGCCGCCAAGAAGGGGTGCGAGGCCGTCCAGAACGCGGCGTCGGGCGCCTCCGTCGTCGAGGTCGAGTAGCCCACCCAAGTTCTGCGCGCGATGGCCGCCCCTCCAGCCGGACGGAGGGGCGGCCGTTGCGCTGCCCGGCTCAGCCCAGCGCCCCGGACCGTCCCAGCGCACCCAGGGCCGCGACCGTCAGCAGGGCGCACACCCCGCCCATGGTCACCGCGACAACGGCGAACCAGCTGATCAGCGGGCCTCGATTGGCGGCGGGACTGGTGTCGACAGAAAGCGCCGATTCGGACATGACTCCCATTCCGTAGTGGTCGGATGACCAAGTACAGCGGGAGCCGTCGGCCTGGGTCTGGCGGTTTCTCGACGACATGGTCACGTCGCGCGCGATAGTCACGTCGCGCGCGATAGTCACGTCGCGCGGCGTCAGCCGATCTGCAGCTTCATGCCCTCGTGGCTGGCCGCGAAGCCGAGCCGGGCGTAGAACCGCTGCGCGTCGGTCCGGGTCTTGTCGGTGGTGAGCTGCACGATGGCGCAGCCCCGCCGACCGGCCTCCGCGATCGCCCACCGAATCATGAACTCGCCGAGCCGCTGGCCGCGGTGGTCCCGGTGCACCCGCACGGCCTCGATCTGCGCCCGCGACGCGCCGCGCCGGGACAGCCCGAGCAGGAAGCTCAGCTGCAGGGTGCCGACCAGTGCCTCGCCGGCGCAGGCGGCCACGAGCAGGTGGACGGGATCCGCGTCGATCTCCCGGAAGGCGCGCAGGTAGGGCTCCAATGCGACCTCGTCGAGCACGTCGGCCTCCCGGCCGGCCCCCAGCGCGTCGTCGGCGAGCATCGCCACCAGCCCGGGCACGTCGTCCACCGCCGCCCGCCGCAACACAACGGCCGGCGTCACACCATCCATCCGCGCAAGCACATCCATACGCACAGTCCTAGTACGCCCCGCCCACCCCGGCGACCCGACCAGCTCCGAAACCCGCCCCGAAGCGCCGACACCGGGCCCCCGACCCACCCCCACGCCGAGTTCAACCACACCGGCCCCTCCGCTGTGATCGAAAGCCGGTGGGGTTGAACTCGGCGAGACCAACATGCGCAGACTGTCGGTCCTCCGGCGCACTCTGGCGCGCATGTCCCCGATGCCGTCGTCATCGAAGTGTCCGACGCTCCGCCCTGACAGGAGCTTGGAGCGGGGAGACGCGCCACCCGAAGTCACCTCGCAGTGGCTACGCCAGAAGACGGCGCGTCGAACACTGGTCGGGACGGTAGAGCCGGAGGCACGTCGCGACAAGTACCCGACGTGCGGTGCCAGGTGGTAGCACCGCTGCAGGACACGCTCGCTGTACTGGCCGGATTCGGAGCAGGCCTCATAAATACGATGGTGGGCTCGGGAACCTTAATCCTATTCCCCGTACTCTTGCTGTCGGGAATGTCGCCGATTGCTGCGAATATCGCAACTAATATCGGACTGGCACCGGGTTCCATTAGTGCGGCGGTCGGCTACTGGAGCGCTGTTCCGCCGCCCCGTAGGCGCGTCTACTTACTGTGCTGCGCGGCTGCCAGTGGAGCAATCGGCGGAGCCGCGCTGCTGCTATTTCTGCCGTCAGGAGTCTTCACGAATGCAGCAGTAGTGATGATTGGCATAGCGGTCGTACTGGCCATCTTTCAAGTTCGCTTGAATCGAGCGTTTACATCGCGACACGGAGCAGCCTCAGGTAGCTCGTGGCAAGTTGGGTTGAGTGTGTTAGTAACGAGCGTGTATGGAGCATACTTCGGCGCCGGACAGTCAACTATTCTCTTTTCGCTCATGGCGATTCTGATGGTCGAGAGCCTGCAAGAAGTGAACGCGCTCCGGAATGTACTGCTTGCCGTCGACAATACCGTCGCCGCCGTCATATACGCGTTTGTGATGCCCGTGGATTGGATGACTGTACTGTTCATTGCGATAGGTGCCACGATTGGTGGGCAAGTGGGCGCACGAATAAGTCAAAAGGCTTCGCCGAGAGTTCTGCGAGCCGCCGTCGTAGTCGTCGGCGTTGTAGGAATAATCGAACTGCTGCGAAAATGACTCAGACCGCCATAGACAGGGCGCCGTCAGACTAGTCGAACGTGATTACACGCCCGAATTATGCGCGTTGAAGATCAAACGGAGTCCGAGGCCCGCGATGGCACCGGCTGCCAGCCGATCGACCCATGTCTTCCATCGCATATAGAGCGCGCGCGGGCGTTCGCTGGAGAAGCATAGCGCGACGACCGTATACCATCCGGCTTCCACTGCGAAGACAAGGGGAGGCAATGCGATGTAACACCACAAAGGTGGATTCTGCGGAAGCAATGCGGCAAAGATGCTACCGTACACGATCGCCGTTTTCGGATTGCTCATTTGCGTGCCGAGACCGGTCCAAAATGCTTTGCGCCCATTGTCCGCATAGCCAGGCTGCATGCCGTCCAGCGACAGAGGCGTCGTCGCTCCGCGCCAGATTTTCGATGCCAGGTAGACCAGGTAGATGCCGCCCGCAATTTTCAGACACCCGCGCGCCGCGACAGTCCGACTGAACTGCGCGCCACGACGATAAAACTCGGACCCGGACTCACGGCGCCCAGCATCAATGCAGCAAGAATTGCAATAACCGCGGCCAACGGGCTCATCGCTATTTCCCCCTCGAAAAATGAGGCTAATACAGATCCGACTGAAGAATCTTCCTTCCCGGAAAGACCCTTGCATGCACAGGCTACTACAGGATTGACCGCGGAGCAATTCGATAAGCTTGGTGGCACGGATTGAGCGGCGAATGATCTGGGATAGCGGAGTCGGCAGAACTCGACAGCTCTCGATTCGGCAGGTGATGAAGGCCACCATCATGTATTTCAAGACCAACGTCACCGAGGAGATAATCGGTGACGTTGCACTCGGGGAAGCACAAACCTCGAGGCTATCGAGATCCCGCCGACTGCGTCGTGATCTGGCACGACGGGCCGTTGCGAGGACCCGCCGCGCTCCGGCCCGAGCAACCAAAAACCGCTCCTGACCTGGGCCAGGAGCGGTATGGAGCGGGCGACGGGAATCGAACCCGCGTAGCCAGTTTGGAAGGCCGTGCCCATCCAGCGTTCATGTGCGTTTACCTGCATGTTAACCTGCGCGATCACGCCGCGAGTGACCGCAGGTGACCGGCGCTAATAGCACGCCAATCGCACGAACCCAACAGCCGGCGGCGTGCCGTTCGAACGTTTGTTCCCATCCCCACGATCCAGGCCGGCCTTTCGTGTGGGTGGTTGGAGTCAGTCCCCCGTGCCGGTGTGATCGCATGCAGAACCGCCGGCCGACCGCCTCACCGCACGGCGATCTCACCGGGACGGCCGGGGTTGACGCCGGCCGGCCACATGAAAACGATCTGCGGCCAGTGGGGGATGAACTACCTACCTCCTCAGCTCGCGCCCCATGTAGCGGCGCTAGAGCATGCGGTCCATAGGTGCGCGTCCTCCTGGGAGGCCTGCCGGGAGGGAGGACGCGCTTGCCGAACAGGCCGCGCCGCCCTTCCCGCGCCCCCATCCGGGGCGCGGCTTGAAGACGTATAGAAAGTTCTCACGGGCCCACACAAGCTGTCGTGGCCGGACGGTAGGGTCGACCTATGGCCGATGACCAGGAGACTCAGCGCGACCCAAGCAAGTGGACTATTCATGAAGAGCGGGTTATCGACGACACTCGCAAGACCAAGTTCAGTATCGCCAAGGTTGAACTGCCGGATGGAGTCGTGTTTGAGCAGTACGTACTCCGGATGCCCAAAGCGGCGATGACTGTCGTTCTTGATGACTCTCGGGAACATGTGTTGATGATCTGGCGACACCGGTTCATCCCGGATCGTTACACATGGGAGCTGCCGGGTGGCTACGTTGATCCCAACGAGGATCCGGCACTAACTGCCGCACGTGAGGTTGAGGAAGAGACTGGGTGGCGGCCACGCAATATGCGATTGGTGTCCACCTTCCAACCGCTCGCCGGTACGGCAGACTTTGAAAACTTGGTTTACGTGGCAGACGGTGCGGAGGACACAGGAAAGACGCCTGACATCAATGAAACGTCGCGCGTCGAATGGGTCGATCTCGGTACGATTCGTGAGCGCATGGCTAAGGGTGACGTGATTGGCGCGGGTGCCCAGATAGGACTGTTGACCGTCCTATCTGAGCACTCATCTACCGCTTAGCCGAACTACGCTGGCCGTACTCGCACCCCGGCCGTCTTCATCGAACGGTAGAGCTTCTGTACCGACTCCTTCTCCTTGTAGGGGAGAAGGCGGCTGTAAACATCGGCTAGGTAGGTAGTAGTTCTCACTGACCGCATGCTATTGCTCATCTGAACAGCAAGGCTGGCATGCTGGACGGATTCTTCGACCTTACCTTGATCGGCAAGCACGCCGGCCAGCAGAGCAGTGTTGAACAGTCGTCCCCGTTCATATCCTTCAGTCATCTGCAGGGAGTTTCGTGCGAACCGTTCAGCGTCGGCTGGCCTCTGGAGATCCCGAAGAGCATGTCCGAACTTTGCGGACAGGTAGGCCTCATCGAAATATGAGAGCCACTCGGGTGTCTCCTTCGAGTTAGCCAGGAAGTATTTCTCGGCCTGTTGCAGCGCAGCGATGCAGCCGCGATGATCCCTCCGCAGTGCAAGTCCGTGTGCTTCCATGACTGCCGCCTCAGCTTGCAGTCTCGGAATGCCTGCCCTCCGCGCAGCGTATGCAGCCGCCGAGGCCAACTGCACGGCCGAATCGGCCTGGCGATTGAAGGATGCCTGGTGACTCATCCCGGCCAGCATCTCAGCGGCCAGAGCGTCGTTCCGAACTTCCTTGCACAGATTAAGCGCGGTATTCAGGTGACGTGCACCGTTGTCCTGGTCGCCAGTGTCATACGCCATCCAACCTGCTAGTTGATATAGCTCGATTGCAGCGAGATACAAGTCAGACCGTAATGCCTCACTGTAGCGACTGAAACGGATGGTGGGCTCGACATGCGTGGTGAGGTAGTTGTCAACAACAGAGTATGCATGACCCCCACCAAATCGATTGTCAAGCCTGCGGAAGTTGCTGGTCATTTCACGCATGACTGCAACGTCACGTTTGTCAATCGCGTACTGCGGTGAAAGCGACTCGGTTGCCTGACTTACCTGATCCGCTGGAACCGTCAGGAAGCTCGCTCCTAAGCCAACAGTCTTGAGTAGGGTCCTGCGCTGCACGTTCTCGTCCTCCAATTGGTCTGCATCCATTATAGGACTATTTGCAGACGAAGAACACCCATTGGATTCAAGGGTGAACCATAAGTGGCCAGTTGGCATGTGGAGCAACATTGCCCACGTCGATAATTTAGCGAGATCTGTAACAGGGCCGGCCGATCGCTCGATTCGACTGATCTGCCCCTGCGTCAGGCCAAGCCATGTAGCCACAACTTCTTGCGTTAGCACGGGAACGTGAGCACGGCGGTACGCTTTGAGCAATTGCCCGAAATGACGCGACCTGAACGCTTCTTGCATGAATTCAGTATCCCAAAAGGACGCTGACAGGACCGGTGCTGCCGTCATCGGCTGGATGTCGACCTCGGCACGGCTAACTGTACTGTCGAGCGAGATCTCTGAGTCGGTCACTGGCGTGCTCCCCCTAGTTCCCCGTACGTCGATTCTACCGGAGCCCCTGCTTTCTGACCAGGGCGTATGTATCGCATACATATGCCCCGATGGCGCATGCATGCGCATTTCCGGGGTTTCGCCCTCTGCGTGTTGTGATTTGTGCAGCGCACCGACCGGGGCGCAACCCCGCAAGGCAACTCTGAGGGAGTAGCACATCATGGCACGCAAGCTGATCTTGGATATCTCGGATGTTGAGTTCCAGTCTGGTGGGTCGTTTAGCCCCAAGACTGACAACAAGGATGGTTCTCAGCGTCGGGATAGGACTACGGGGCTTCCCCTGTATGCCGTGAACCTGGTGATGTGGAGTGGCGAAGGAACTGACCGTCAGGCGGAAACGATCCTGGTCACGGTGGCTACTGACAACCCGCCATCGCTGGACCAAATGGATTTCGTCAATGTGGCTGGTCTCGAAGCCGTTCCGTGGGTTCCGTCCAACGGTACTGGGGTGCGCATCGCGTATCGAGCCGAGTCTGTGATTCCGGTCAAGGCTGCCGCGTCTGTGAAGGCAGCGAGCTAGTTCAACCGATCCTGTCCGGATCATCCCACACACAAGGGAGAAAGACAGTGCCGACGAAGGCAAGTGTTGGAGCATGGGGACCGATCCTCGTTGGGGTAGCTTCCCCGTCCGACATCGAGAAGCTCGATGACCTGGTTAAATTTCTTCGTGATCAGATGAACATCCTGTCGCGGATTGCTGATGAGAAGTGGCAGCAGTGGGACAACGCCACTGACCGGAAGATCAAGCGCTCGCTCTGGACGGAGTACGACGAACTCTGGAACGAGTACCAGGTGAACAAGGCGTGGTTCATGGCGGCGAACGCTGCCCGGACTTTCGCGGAGAAGGGTTTCAGGTCCATGTATCTGGATGTTCAGGACATCCCGGTGGAGGACGTGGCACTGACCAATATCGACTTCAGTCGGTAACGGTCCGCTATGCCGGTGATCTGCCGGTAGCACTCAACAGATCAAAATAGGGTGAACGGACACCAGACCGAAACAGTTACCCGCTGTCAAGATATGCGGTCTGGTGTCCGCTCACTTCACATCATCGCACACCATTGACTGTGAAGGAGAGTGGCCCTGTCATGGCCAAAACACGCACGCGTTCTGCCAAACGGCAGTCACGTCAACAGTCCCGAGGCCTTCTCGCCGAGCTTCTTGCCGGTCCTGGCACGAAATCGGGTTGGCGCTACGTCCTGGGCATGGTCATCCGCGCTCGCGCGGAACTGACCGTGTTCACCGTCCTGGTGGCGGTCTACGTCCTGCTGCGAGTGCCCGGCGGTATGTCCGCGCAGTGGGCACTGATCACCGAATCCTCGGTGAGCTGCTTCCTGTGTCTGTGGCGTGGTACCCGTGCCCGTATGTGGGCGGTGACCTCTCGCCACCGGGTCTACAAGTGCATGAAAGAGACCCGAACGATGACCCCTAGCGGCGCTATGCCGTACCTGTTCTGGTCATCGCCATCCCCTGTCGGGGAACGCATCCGAGTATGGCTACCGGCCGGGCTGTCGGTCAACAACCTCGCAGTCGTCGTGTCTGAACTAGCGGCAGCCTGTTACGCCGTCGAAGCACGTGTGGAAGAGAACGAACGGTTCTCCCACCTGGTTGTGATCACCATCGTGCGACGTGACCCGTTCACTGGCAAACGACTCACACCGGCCTACCGGGGCAACGTGCCCACCAAGGGATCAGACGGAGCATTCACGCCCCTTCCCGATCGCAGCACCCTCCCTGTCCCCACGCCGCCGGCTCAGCACCCCTCTGTGATGGCCTTCCAGGGCAAAAAGGGACACACCACCAGCACTTCGAACGGGAGTGCCACCACAACAACCACCAACAACAAGCCGAACACCCCGCCACCTGTCGTGGGTGTCGGTGGAACGGACGTCAGCGACTATGTCTAGCACCAAGGGACTCCCCCGGCTCTTCCGCCGGGGGGCCTCCCCTCACCTCACCGCCAAGATGCCCAACACACCGTCATACGCACTGTCGATGTTCGATCCCATCCATTTCGGGATGGACGAAAACGGCGCCAACTTCCTGGTCACCCTGATCTACCGCAACCTACTCATCGGCGGAGAACCCGGAGCAGGGAAATCCAGCCTCATCAACACCATCGTCGGACACGGCGCTCTCTCGCTGGACTGCGACCTCTGGCTCTTCGACGGAAAACTTGTGGAGCTGTCTCTATGGAAGGACGTTGCTCACCAATTCGTCGGCAACAACATCGAACACGCCATCCACGCCCTGCGCTGCCTGCAATGGGAAATGGATGCCCGCTACCTACAACTCGAAGCGGTCCGCCGCCGCAAAATCGACCCCCGCGACACCCTCCGGATCATCCTCGCCGTTATCGACGAGCTGGCCTACTTCTCCGCCATCGCCGGAACCAAGGACCAGCAAGAACTGTTCATCACCCTCCTCCTGGACGTGGTAGCCCGAGGCAGAGCTGTCGGCATCATCACCGTCGTCGCCACACAGCGCCCCTCCGCAGAAATCGTGCCCACCAAAATCCGGGACATCTTCGGTTTCCGAGTCGCGTTCCGCTGCACCACCGACTCCTCCTCCGACATCATCCTCGCAAACGGATGGGCTAGCGAGGGCTACTCAGCCCGCTCCATCAGCCCAGAATCAATCGGAGTCGGATTCGCCCTCGCTGAAGGCGGCACCCCCGTCCGATTCAAGGCCGCCATCCTGTTCGACAATGACATTGAAAGTGTCGTCGACTACGCCAAAATTCTGCGCTGTATCCCGAACCGGGACAACCCGTACCTGGCAGTCGCGTAACACCTCTTCAAGTTGTTCGCCTGAATAGCCACACACCGTGGCTATTCACTACCCGCTAGGAGTCTGCCCAAATGATAGGCCCAAAGGTCCCACAGCGTGAGGCCGACATCATCCTGTTCCCACCTCACCAGACCAGCCGCCCGCTGGTAACGGCCACCAATGTTCGCACCATTCGAACGACTGGCCACCCAAAGACCACGGCCGTGAACGCGGTCATCCGCACACCTCGCCCGAAGCGCCCGACCCGCAGCACAGGCGAACGCATCGTGATCGGACTCAAAGTCCTCGGTGCCCTCCTAGCCACCGCCGCAGTAGCAGCCCTTGTCTACCTGGCTTACTTCGCCGTCATGGCCGTCATCGCCCTGGTCACCACCGTCGTGACCTGGATCAGCGCCCACCTGTTCCTCATCGCAGCAGTGATCATCGGCCTCCTGTTCTTCGGGGGCTCAACAGCCGCCTGCGCTGGCATCCACTGCGGGGGGTGCAAGGGATGACCACCCCCACCGTTACGCAATTTCGCGTCAAACCCAGGTTGACGCCAAAACGACGCACACGTACCCGCCAGTACGTGGAGAACCCCGACTACACCGCGTTCGTCTCCAGGGTTCTCAGAGCCCACGGTCGACGCATCGCCGAAGGGGACATCGACGGCCTCACCGAGCTGGTCCAGCTCACCGAGGAACTCGATACCGCCATCACCACCGCCATCACCGGCCTACGAGGTGCCGGCTTCAGCTGGACCGACATCGCCACCCGGCTGGGAATCACTAAGCAAGCCGCCCATCACAAATGGGGCAACACCACCCGAACCACCAAAGGAGCCTGACGTGACCGAATTGCCGCGCAACATCAGCTACTACGACGTGGAGGTTGCCCACGTCAACCACATCCTCGAAGCAGCCGGACTAGCGGTCTGCGAATGCAGAGCCCATCTACTGCCAAACGTACTGCGCACGATCTCCGATGAGATCGAGACACTGCTCAATGCCCGCCGGCTTCTGATCGCCTACGCACGCGGCGGGACATACCCGCGACGGCACACCCTCAAAGAGCTTGCCGATGCCACCGGAATGTCAATCTCTCAGGTCCGAAGCGCCTACAGCGGATCTGAACTCACCGAAATCCACAGCATCCTCTACCCGCCGACCAAGGACTACTACTCCGACATTCCAGAGGAAGAGGTGCCCTGGTGACCGCATTACCGGCAGACCTGCCCATCACCTCCGATCTCCGGCAGCGAATCGACCCGACCGATCCACGGTTTCATCTCGTGATCAACCTCATGGACGTTCAGTCCGGCAAGAGATCCCGGGCACCCGGCATCCGCCGCTGCAAAGACTGCGACACCGCCTACATCGACGACGACAGCGGACTACCGCACTGCCCGAACTGCCGCACCGATCACCGACGGTTCTGCAAACAATGCAAAACCCTCATCCCCAACACCGCCGCCGGCGACCGACTCTGCGCCAGCTGCATCAACCAAACCAACCTCTTCTAGAAAGGAACTCACATCATGTATTCCACCTACCACGTGTGGTGCGACATCTGCAATATCACGCTTGAAGACGACGCTACCCAGCCCCGGGTCAACTACGTCGCCGAATTGCACCAAACCCTCAAAGGTCATGCCGTGCAGACGAAACCCGCCATCAAACACCGGACCGAGGGCTAAACACATCATGGACCCCAACAAGACACTCGTCAACATTCGCGCCATCCTCGCCGAAATGAACCGACCCATCACCGAAGGCGAATACGCCTCACTCGCCGATGAACTGGTCTGGATGATCAAAGACCTCGACACCTGGATCTCACACGGCGGGCCCCTGCCCATCGAATGGAATCACCGAGATCGAACCACCGCCTAGCAATGACCGTCCTTTCGATGGCGACTCTCACGCCTAAACCACAAGCCGTTTGGGAGTGAGGGTGACCACCGAAACACGGTCAACCCGTAGCGCTCCATCACGACGAAAGGAACACCTGAAATGACCGCCACGCTCGACACCTCGACCGTCACCGGCATGAACCTCTCCGCCGCTGGCATGGTCAACGCCCGCACCGAACCGATCTACCTGCGGACTGGCGACTACGAAATCACCGCCCGTCAGATCGTCTACTGCCTCGCTTCTCACCTGGCCAACTTCGGGGACAACTTCGACGCCAAGGACGTCGATGCACCCCTATGGGCCATTGACGTGCACATGCGCTTCGACGGAGATCTTCAGGGCTGGACCAGGGGCCGCACCCCCAACCAGGTCGCCCTGATCCTGGCCCGGGCCGAGCAAATCGCCGTCGCCTACTTTGGCCACCGATTCCCCGCCCTGCCCTGGTGAACCCCGCCATGGCCACCACAACTGGACTCAACGGCTGGCTGCGCAGCAGCCCCACTGCCGACTTCGAAGCCGCTCTCGGCGGCAACGGCCTCACCCAGCTGGTCAACCTCACAGCTCTCATCGAGGGCAGCCAAATCCTGCTCATGGCCCGTTTCGCCGACGCCACAGGAGCGCTACTCCCGGTGCCCCTGGCCATCGCACTCACACCTGAACAAGCAGACCAGCTGGCTGGGTCCCTCCATGCTCATGCCGCTTTCGTCGAACCCGAGCTGTACCGCCACAGCCGATGGCGCTAACCCGCCCTGGAAGGAACAGCAGTAGCCCGTCATGACTACCGCCGCCGTCACGCCCGCACCCCGGCCTCGGCCTGGCCTGCATCCCCGCCTTAACGCGGGCCTGCTTCGCCATGTCGAGTCCGGGGCAGCCGGGCATCAACGGTGGCTCAACCACATCGCCTCCGCCAACGGCTGCGTCCGCCCGATCCGACTCACCGGACATCTGCACACAGTCGACAAAGCCACCGGCCGGATCGTGGCCACCCGCCACACCCAAGACCTGCCTGACGGGGTCGTTTACGTGCCCTGTGGCGACCGCAGAGCCTCCATTTGCCCACCCTGCGCCGAGACCTATCGGGCCGACACCTACCAGCTCATCAAAGCCGGCATGGTCGGCGGCAAAGGCGTGCCCGAATCCGTCCGGGACCACCCCGCCGTCTTCGCCACCCTCACCGCACCCTCGTTCGGACCGGTCCACTCCCGCTCGATCAACCGCAAAACCGGCAAAGTCCGCCCCTGCCACGTCCGCCGCACCATCGCAGTCTGCCCCCACGGCCGGCTCATGTCCTGCACCCAACGCCACACCGAAACATCACCCTCACTCGGCCGACCGCTGTGCCTGGACTGCTACGACCACTCCCACCACGTCGTCTGGAACTGTCAAGCCGGTGAACTGTGGCGCCGCACCATGGAAACCCTCAACAAAGCCCTCATCCGCCTCGGCAAACTCCACGACACCCGATACCGCGCCTCCTACGGCAAAGTCGCCGAGTACCAAGTACGCGGCACCGTGCACTTTCACGCACTCATCCGCATCGACCAGGTTGACCCAGAACACCCGGATGAGATAATCGCACCACCGCCCAGGGTCACAGCGGACATTCTGGCCGCGCTCGTTGCGCACGCCACCCGCACCACCGGGTTCGACACCCCGCCCTATCCGGGCACCGACCACAGCTGGCCCATCCAATGGGGCCAACAAGTCGACATCCGAACCGTCACCGGCTTGGGCACCAACCCACTCACCGCTGAAGCCGTCGCCGCGTATCTGGCCAAATACGCCACCAAATCCATCGAACCCACCGGGCTACTCACCATCCGACGACTCAACGGCGAAACCGCCCACCACTACGCCGACCCCGACACCCACGCCGGTCGACTCATCGCCCACGCCTGGCAACTCGGCGACACCCCCGACGAAATCCGCGCCCAACAACGCGAATGGCTCACCATCCACGATGCCAACGATCCCAATGAGGAACTATCACCACTCGACGAGTGGAAAAAGACATACGGCCGACTCCGCCGATGGGCACACATGCTCGGATTCGGCGGCCACTTCGCCACCAAATCCCGCCGCTACTCCACCACCCACAAGCAACTCCGCGCCCAACGACGCCAACACCAATCCACCCAACGCAACAACAACCGCAAACGGTGGGATAACCACGAATGCGACGACGACACCACACTCATCATCACAGACCTCGCCCTAGCTGGCGTCGGCTACCACAACAGTGCAGACGCACAATTCGCCACAGCCTCAGCCGCTAGAGCACGCGAGCAACGACAAATAGCAAGGGAGGAAAGGAATGTTCGATATTCATAGGTGACAGCTCTCGAAGGGAACGAGTTATGTCCGAAAAGAGATACTTGACAGTAGCTGAAACGGCCAAGTACCTGAACACATCTGAGCGATTTGTCCGCCGCTTGATCGCGGAACGCCGGGTCGCGTTCTATCGGATTGGCCGTCACGTGCGACTAGCGACCGGCGACCTTGAAGCTTGGTTGGCGAGTAGTCGCGTAGAGCCATTCGATCGTCGAAGTATTCGCCGTCATGTCTTTAGGGAGGCGAGTTAAGTGGCTAGCCGAAAGGGGCGTCGAAGATTTGGCTGGGTACGGAAACTGCCATCCGGCCGCTTCCAGGCGAGCTACCTTGGGCCCGATGACATCCGAAGGCCCGCACCTAACACTTTCTCTCGGAAGACTGATGCTGAACAGTGGCTTTCTCTAGTTGAAGGTGAACTGATTCGAGGAGACTGGTCCGATCCCGAGTTTGGTTGTGTACCATTTAGGGAGTTTGGTGGGCGCTGGTTGAAAGAGCATCGAATTAGTAGGCGCACGCGAGAGGAGTACGACAGTCTGTGGCGTCATCATGTTGAGTCATTCTTGGGTCACCTAGAATTATCCGATATCTCCACTGGAACAATCCGCACCTGGAGGTCAACCTTGCTTGCAAAGGGGCGGTCAGAGGATCGAACCGCAAAAGCGTATCGACTAGTGCGTGCGATCCTGAATACGGCTGTCGACGACGGCCGAATTAAACGAAATCCGTGTCGGATCAAGGGTGCTGGAGAATACCGCACAGCGGAGCGCCCTACCGCCTCTATCGCTCAGGTCTATTCGCTTGCGGAGCAAATGCCCAAGAGATTTCGGGTACTAGTTCTAGCAGCTGCCTTCACAGGTTTGCGTTGGGGTGAGTTAATCGCGCTGCGACGCTGCGACATCGATCTAGCGAGTGGAGTAATACATGTTCGTCGTCGACTTGCCCAATTGAGTCGGGGCGGAATGCAATCAGGCGCACCTAAATCTGTCGCTGGCGTTCGCAATGTGGCAATTCCCGCTTTCTTGGTTGAAGAACTAGATGTACATATCTCAGAGTACGCGGATGCCGGCCCAGAGGGACTAATCTTCCGTGGCGAGAAGGGAGGAATGCTCCGACGAAGCAACTTTGGTCGCGCCACGAATTGGACCGAGACCGTAACTAAAGTCGCACTGCCCAAGGGTTTTCACTTCCACGATCTGCGCCACACTGGTAATCAGCTGGCTGCGAATGCCGGTGCTACCACGCGTGAGTTGATGCATCGCATGGGACACGGCAGCATGCGAGCAGCGTTGATCTATCAACACGCCACTATCGACCGTGATCGCCAGATCGCTGACGCACTGGGCGACTTGGTTGGCAACAGCGCTGGCGGCAGCGGCATCCGCCGAGACCGGGATCATGATGATCAGGATGACGCGAGCACCGACTTGGGGCCAGTTGCCTAACAGCACGCGGACAGCACGCAGCAGGAACGGCCAGCCCTCCCATGATCGGGAAGACTGGCCGTTTCCGCTGGTCGTACTGCATGGAGCGGGCGACGGGAATCGAACCCGCGTAGCCAGTTTGGAAGACTGGGGCTCTACCATTGAGCTACGCCCGCACACCATCGCCCTCGGGGTGACCCGTGGCGACGTTGCACAGCCTAGCTCAGCCGCGACCAGTAACGTCCGGGGCATGGCTCGCGTCCCGTACCTCACCGCGTCCGATGCCCCGCCGAGCGTGGCCGGTCCCCTGGGCAAGCTCGCCCCGCTGCACGTGTTCGGTCTGATGGCGCAGGCCGAGACGGCGTTCCGCCCCTGGCTGCGCTTCGGCGGCGCGCTGCTCAACGACCTCGCCCTCGACCCGAAGCTGCGCGAGCTCGCGATCCTGCGGGTCGGCCAGCTCGCGGCGCGCTACGAATGGGAGCAGCACGTGCCCATCGCGCTGCGGGTCGGCGTGCCTCGGGAGCAGATCGACGCGCTGGACCGGGGCGAACTGGACGGCTTCGACGAGCTGAGCCGGGCGGCGTTGGAGTTCGTCACCGGTGTGGTCGAGGGCGAGGTGGACGATACGCGCTACGCGGCGGTCGCCGGCCAGCTGCCGGATCGGGAGGTCGTCGAGCTCGCACTGGTCGCCGCGCACTACCTGATGCTGGCCAGGATGATGGCCACCTTCCAGATCGACTCGGACCCGCCGGCCGGCGCGGAGCGGCTGCTCGGCAGGTAGCGCCCATCGCGAGCGACGGTGCTGGCGGCACACGCTAGGCTCCACGCGTACACGGGGTGTGGCGCAGCTTGGTAGCGCACTCGCTTTGGGAGCGAGGGGCCGTGGGTTCAAATCCCGCCACCCCGACCAGGTGGGGCCCGGTGCAGGTCACCCTGCACCGGGCTAACCGGCCAGATTTGTAGCAGCCGGGTAGCAACGGGTTCGCCACTCACGCTCCCAGTCGATCCTGGTAGTCGCGATATCGCTCGACCGTTGGCGGGTCGCTCATGGGAACTCTTGGTCCGGTGTCCACTGCCGGGGATGTACTCCCTGGGGCGTAGGTGAGGTGCCGCTTCGGGGCTGACGCCGCCGCGAGCTCAGCACAATACGTTGACTGGTATGACGCAACGTATCAGCGCTCCCTGGTCCTGGCGGACGTCTGCGAGCTGTCTCGGCCTCGCGGTCGGTGCCGCCGGCATCATCATGCAATTCTTCGCCTCACCCGCACTGTTCGGAGGATTCCCGCCCGGCATCTACTTCCTCGCCGGCGCGCTCGTTTTGGTTGTTCTGACCAGACGCTGGTCATGGTCACCTGTCTTCGCCGTACTGCTCGCGGGATGGATCACCTTTGGCGGGATCCGGGGCGGACAGCTCGCCAAGAACCTCGCCGCTGCTAACGGACTGCTCGTCACGGGAGCCATCGTGCTGCAGGTCGGGCTGCTGCTGACTATTCTCGCCGGCGTGCTAGCGATCGTGCACAACGTTCGTCACGGAAAGCAAAGGCAGTTGACCGGCAGCGCCGCATGATGGCGTCGCTGCCGCTCCAGTTTCGTCCGATCAGTCGGCCGACAGTTCGACCTCGGGTCCGCGCACGCCGGCCGCCACGGACCCGGCGAGGGTGGCCAGCCGCGCCAGCACCAGCAGCAGGGCGAGCAGCAGCACCGGCACCGCCCAGACCAGCCCAGGACTGAGCCCCAGCACGGTGGCCGCGTGCGCCTGGCTCACCGCGTCGGGCAGCAGCAGCACACCGACCAGCCCGGACGCCAACAACCCCGGCGCGCTGGGGCCCCTGGCGAACCCGGCGGCCAGCACACCACAGGCCAGGAGCATCACGCTGAACGCCGTACTCACCCACAGGCCCCGGTGCTGCGACCACGACGAGGCCACCATCTCCGTGCCGATCAGCGCGAGGGCCAGCACCAGGATCGCGACGGACAGCGGCCACGGCGGCCGGGGCACCTCGGGGTCGACCGCCCGAATCCGCTCGGCGCCGGCACCCAGCACCGCGCAGCAGGCCAGGCCGAGCACCCCGACCAGCGACACCACGGCGGGTGCCACCGCCGCGTCGGGCGGGCCGAGCGCGACGAACTCCCGCACCTGGCCGATCGCCGAGGCCAGCACGGCGACCGAGGCGACCCTGGCCACCCAGCGCCACCGGACCCACAGCGCGACGGCGGTGAGCACACACAGCCCCGCGGTGACGAGCCACAGCACGGTCAGCCGGGAGTCGTCCGCGTCAGCCAGCGCCGGCGGGGCGTCCCGACTGGCCGAGGTGAGGTAGCTGGCAGCGTCCAGGACCAGCCCGGTCACCGCGGCGCCGGCCAGCACGGCGGACCGCTGCGCCCGGAACAGAGTTAACCCGGCGTTCATCTGGATCCCCGTCCGACGCAGTGCACTCAGGACCGACAACGGTCTCAGGTGATCACCGACGGCGGGACCGGCCCTCCCCCGAACGAGTGGAGCCCCCGGGGCACGGCCAACACCGGATCGGCCCTCGGGTCGCGGCGTAGCAGGGCCTAGCCGGCGAGCGCCTGGCGCGCCGCGCGCTCGACCAGGATCGGCACGAAGGTACGGATCCGGGCATCGGCGAACTGGCTGCGCAGCTGCTCCACGATGGCGCGGACCCGGCCCTCGTTGACGCCTCGGTCCGCGTACTGGGCCACCAGGCGCGCCTCCAGGTCGGCGAGCTGCTGCTCGACCTGCCGCTCTTCGAGCGACTCAACATTCGGGGCGTCCAGCCGCGCGTTCATCGAGCCTCCAGCCCATCAGGGAAAACGCCTGACTCGATAAAACGCCGCCAAAGTGAACGCAAGGTGAACCAGTGGTGTGTCCAGGGCTCCGGCATGTCGCACATCACTCCGGTAGCTCGGTGCCGCCCCGAGACGCCGCGGCCGGCCGGACCCCGCGCCGGCCGGCCGCGCTACGCGGAGAAGTCGGGGCTCGCGGTGCGCGGGTCCACCGCGCGACCCTTGGGCTCCTCCCACTCCTCCTGCCGACCGAGCGCGGTCAGGTCGAGGTAGTAGTACGAGCCGCCGAGGGTCTCGCAGCCCCGCGCGTACATCGAGTAGGTGTGGAACACGGTGTCGCCGGCACGCAGGAAGCAGCTGTGCCCGTGCTCCTCGATGGGCTGGCGACCCATGATGTAGTAGCTCGAGCCGGCGATCTCGTGCTCGACGGGCGTCCGGTAGTTGTACTCGACGGGCGCCACCGAGTCGTCCAGCGTGACGTGGAAGTCGTAGTTGAACGTGGTGCCGAACGAGGAGTACCACGGGATCGCCCAGCCCTTGCGGCGCTGGAACCGCTCCAGCTTGGCCAGCGGCGCCCGGGATACGAAGGCCAGCGTGGTGCCCCGGCTGTTCAGGTGGTCGAGCAGGCCGTCGGAGATCTCGTCGGCGGTCGCGGTGCAGCTCGGGCAGCCCTCGTCCCACTCCGGGGCGAACATGAAGTGGTAGACGATCAGCTGGCGGCGCTCCTCGAACAGGTCGAGCAGCTCGGCCTGGCCGTCGGGACCCAGGAAGACGTAGTCCTTGTCGATCTCGACCATGGGCAGCCGGCGCCGGTCGGCATTGAGCTGGTCGCGCTGCCGGGTGAGCTCTTTCTCCCTGGCCAAGAACGTCTTCCGGGCCGTCAACCACTCGTCCCTGGACACCACATCGGGCAGGCTCATGGCGGTTCCCCCTCGCCATCGGCTTGTATACCGTGTGCACTATGCCATAGGTTGTGGACGCCGTCCACAAGGGGGTTACATGGCAGCCGGCGCCGACCGTCCGAAACGTGACACGTATCGGCACGGGGACCTGCGGCGCGCGCTGGTCGAGGCGGCGGTCGACCTGGCCAGGCACGGCGGCCCGGACGCCGTCGTACTCCGCGCGGCGACGCGGCGGGTCGGCGTCGCCCCCAACGCCGCGTACCGGCACTTCGCCGACCGGGACGCGCTGCAGCGGGCGGTCTGCGCGGCGGCCCAGGGCGAGCTGGCCAGGGCAATGGAGGCCGAGCTCGGCGCGCTGGCGCCGAACGCCGACCCCGTGGCGGGCGCGCGGGCCCGGCTGCGCGCGCTGGGCGTCGGCTACCTGCGCTTCGCGCGCACCGAGCCGGGGTTGTTCCGCACCGCGTTCTCGGTACCCACCGACCTGGCCGGCTCGACCAGCTCGCAGCTCGCCGGCGACACCGGGCACGCCCCCTTCGAGCTGCTGGCCGGCGCGCTGGACGAGCTGACCTCGCTGGGCGCCTTGGCGCCGGACCGCCGCCCCGGCGCGGAGTTCATCGCTTGGTCGGCGGTGCACGGGCTGGCCGTGCTGCTGATCGACGGCCCACTGCGCGGCGTCGCGCACACGGAGATCGGCGACATCGAGCGGCGCGTACTGGACACCGTCGAACACGGGCTCTACCCGCCGGACTAGCGCACCACCCGCCGGCGCAACCCGCCGGACTCGGCGACCGCCGGGACTAGAGCGTGTCTCCCAAACCATTCAGCCGGCGTCGTGGCGCCCAGGCAGACACCTCGCGGCGTTGTCGTCGCCGCCGGTCCAACAACGGGACCGGCGACTCCGAAGAAGGCGCGACCTTGCGATGCGCCCACCTGGACACCACGCCACTCGGCATAGGATTGAGAGACACGCTCTAGGTGATCACCGGGCCCCAACCGGCGATCGGCGTGGCGTCGGCGTCGATATTGCGCCCGAGCTGCCCCAGGACGCGCGCGAACTCGTCCAGCACGCTCGCGCTGAGGCCGCACCGCAGCTGCTCGTCGAAGGTGACGGCCACCGTCCGCAGCGTGTCGAACAGTTCCTCGCCGGTCTCGGTCAGCTCGACGATGTGCACCCGGCGGTTGCCCGGGTCGCGCCGGCGGGTGACCAGGCCCGCCGCCTCCATGCCGTTCAGGTGGTGGGTCAGCGTGGCGCCCTGGATGCCCATCGCCTCGGCCATCGCCCGCTGGCTGGCGCCGCGCGACGTCTTGAGCGACAGCAGCACCAGCCAGATCGGCAGCGAGCCGCCGGCCCTGCTCATCGCGGCGTCGAAAGCCGCGCTGGCTGACTTGGCTGTGCGGGCCAGCACAACCCCAATTGGTACTGAATCCGGTCGCACCGGGACACGCTAACACACCAACATCGACATCTAATCCATTGACTACTAATTATTAGACATCTAACGTTAGACGCCAGCGACGAACGGAGGTCACCGTGCTGACCCTGGTCACCGGCGCGACCGGGCACGTGGGCGGTGAGCTCGTCACCCGGCTCGCCTCGGCCGGCGCGCACCGGGTGCGGGCGATGACGCGGCGACCGGACTCGGCGGCCGCGGCCGCCCTGCGCGCCACCGGCGGGGTCGAGGTCGTGCGCGGCGACGCCGACGACCCGGCCGGGCTGGCCGCGGCCTGCCGAGGGGTCGACCGGGTGTTCCTGATGTCCGCCGAGCAGGTCGGCCACGGCGAGCCCGGCCACCTGCCCCGGCTGGTGCGGGCGGCCCAGCGCGCCGGGGTGCGCCATCTCGTGCTGCTTTCGGTGTACAGCGGGGGCCGCGGCGCCGACGTGATCGGCGACTGGAACGGCCGGCTGGAGGACGCGGTCACCGGCAGCGGACTGGGCTGGACGCTGCTGCGGCCCGGCCGGTTCATGTCGAACGCGCTGCACTGGGCGCCGGCGGTGCGCCGGGGCGACCTGGTGCCGATCCCGTTCGCCCGCCGGCCGGCCGCCTCGATCGACCCCGCCGACATCGCCGAGGTGGCGGCCGTCGTACTCACCGCGCCGGCCGGCCACGTCGGCGCCGCCTACCAGCTGTCCGGGCCCGAGCTGCTGACTCCGACCGAGGAGCTGGCGGTACTGGCCGAGCTACTCGGCCGGCCGCTGCGCGCGCTCGAACCGCCGCCGGCGCAGGTCCGCGCCGGCCTGGCCCGAGGCGGCACGCCGCCCGCCGTGGTCGACGCCATCCTGGCCCGCGCCGAGCAGGGCGACGAGGGCACCGCACTGCTGCCCACGGTGGCCCGGCTGCTCGGCCGCCCGCCGGCCACCTTCGCCCAGTGGGCGGCCCGCCACCTGACGGCCTTCCGCACCAGTCCGAACCAACTCGAGGGAGCACGGCCATGAGCGACACCGAACAGCAGGTCCGCGAACTGGGGCAGCGCTGGGCCGCCGCCGAGCAGCGCGGCGACGTGGCCGAGCTGGCCAGTATGGCCGACGCCGACCTCACCCTGGTCGGCCCCGCCGGCTACGTGCTGGACCGGGCGCAGTGGCTGGCCCGATACCGCCCCGGTGCCCTGGTCACCATGCAGCTGAGCTGGGACGACGTCAGCGTGCGGGACTACGGCGAGACGGCCGTCGCGGTCGGTGTGCACACCCAGCGCGCCAGCTACCAGGGCAACCCGGTGGACGGCCGGTTCCGCGCCACCCACGTGCTGGTCCGCCGGGACGGGCGCTGGCTGCTCGCCGCCATGCACCTGAGCCCGATCGCCGCGCCACCCGCGGCCTGACCACCCGTAAGCCGACAAGTCCGCAACGCAACCGAGAGGACCACCACCATGGCCGTCGAGCTCAACCACATCATCGTGCCGGCCCGCGACAAGCACGCCTCGGCGGCCTTCCTGGCCGGCGTGCTCGGCGTCGAGGTAGGAACGGCGTGGGGGCCGTTCGTGCCGCTCGCGCTGAGCAACGGCGTCACGCTGGACTTCCTGGACGCCGAGAGGTTCCACCCCCAGCACTGCGCGTTCCAGCTCAGCGAGCCCGAGTTCGACGCCGCCGTCGCGCGGATCCGCGCCGCCGAGCTGCCCTACTGGGCCGACCCGTTCCATCGGCAGCCAGGCGCGGTGGCCGACCGTTTCGGCGGCCGCGCGGTCTACTTCGACGACCCAGCCGGCCACAACATGGAAATCCTCACCCCGGCACCAAAACCGAGCTAACGCACCCGGCGCACACACACCGCTCCTGGCGCTGGCACACGGCGTTCAGACACCACACACGAGTTGGAACTCATGTGCCACGTCCGCGCACCGTGTGCCGGCGCCACGACCTGTGTGCCGGCGCCGCGCACCTTGTGCCGGCGGCACGACGGCGGCCTGGGGTGGCGGGTAGCGTTCGGGGGTGCGTGCGGCGGGGGTGGTGCTGGTCGGCGGCCGGTCGTCGCGGATGGGCAGCCCGAAGGCCGCGCTGGAGTGGCACGGCTCGACGCTGCTACGCCGGGCCACCGGGCTGCTGGCCCGCACCGTGGACGGGCCGGTGATCGTGGTCGGCGCACCCGGCCAGCCGCTGCCCGAACTCGCGCCCGAGGTGGTGCTGGTCGCCGACCCGGAGCCCGGGCAGGGTCCGGTCGTCGGGCTGGCCACCGGGCTCGGCGCCGCCGCAGCGGCCGGAGCCGAGCTGGCCTTCGTGACCGCGACCGACCTGCCGTTCCTACACCCGGCCTACATCCGCCGGGTGCTCGCCGCACTGACCGCCGCCCAGCCGGAACCGGGTGCTCCGGACGGACTGCCCGCCCCTGACAGTCCGCCCGCTCCGGAGCCGAGCGTGCCGGACGTGGCGCTGCCCCACCTCGGCGGCTATCCGCAGCCGCTGGCGGCGGCCTACCGGACCGCACTCGCCCCGCTGCTGGCCGGCATGGCCGCGGCCGGCGAGCTGCGGCTGCGCACGCTGTTCGAGCGCTGCCGGGTGCGCGAGCTGGACGAGGCCACGCTGCTCGCCGACCCCGAGCTGGCCGCCGTCGACCCGGCCCTGCGCTCGGTGCACAACGTCAACTCCCCCGGCGACTACGCCGAGGCCATTGCGCGCCCCGCGCCGGAGGTGACGGTGTGGCTGGGCGAGCGGTCGGTGCGGGTCGCGGCGGCCACCCTGGCCGAGGCGGCCACCGCCGCCGGGGTCCGGTTGGCCGAGCTGCGCGCACCGGCGCTGCTGTACCGGACGGCCAGCTCGGCCGAGGTCAGCGGCCTGGACGGCGAGCTGCCGCTGGTCGCCGGGGACGTGCTGCGCCTGTTCTGACGGCTCAGCTGGGTCGACCGCTCAGTTGGTCAGGTCGAAGTCGGCGATCACCTTGGTCGGCCGGATCCGCACCACCATCTCGCCGGGCACCCCGTTGCGCTTGCCGAACTCCTCGGCCCGCTCGGCGCCCATGTAGCGGCCCCCGATCCGGGTCGCGGTGTCGACGAGGTCGGTCAGGTCCTCGCTGACGCTGGCCACGCCCTGGATCTGCACGAACGAGAACGGCGGCCGGTCGTCGTCGACACACAGCACGACGCGGGGGTCGCGCAGCAGGGCCCGTCCCTTGGCGCTGCCCCGCGCGGTGTTGAACACCAGCTGGCCGTCCTCGACCATGAACCAGATCGGCGCGACCAGCGGGCGGCCGTCGCGCGCCAGGTAGCCGAACTTGCCGGTGCGGGTGCCCTCGGACAGGTATTTGCTCACTTCGGCGGAGAGTTCGCTCACCCGGTCAGCCTAGTGCGACGGCCGCCACACCAGGCAAGCCGAATCCGCTCGAACAAGCACCGCCCCCGAGGGAACCAGCCTGAGACCCGATCCGTTGAGCGGAGTAGCGGGCGGCCCGACGACCCGCCGCCCACAGGTCGAATGAGGTGCACCGGTGACCGGCACGATCGTGGTACTGCTGCTCGTCGTCGCCATCGTGGCCGGCGGCATGTTCCTGATCCGGCAACGCGCCCAGACCAGGGAGCGGGAGCTGGCGGACGCCAAGTCCGACGCCCGCCGCTGGGTGGAGCGCCTCGGTGGCTCGGTGCTGAACCTGCAGGGCACCGACGAGGCGTCCAAGCAGGCGATGGCGGACGCCTCCGAGCGGTACACCGCGGCCGGCTCCCAGCTGGACCAGGCCCGCACGGTCGCGCAGTGCGGCCAGGTCACTGAGACGGCCTACGAGGGCCTCTACTACGTGCGCGCGGCACGCACCGCGATGGGCCTCGACCCCGGCCCCGAGCTGCCCGCGCTGCCCGGCCAGGGGCGCGCCGGCGAGGTCACCGAGTCCCGCGAGGTCGACGTCGAAGGGCGGCACTACAGCGCCTCGCCCGACCCGTCGGACCGCAACTCGCACTACTACCCCGGCGGCACGGTGTCCGGCCGGCCGGTGCCGGCCGGCTGGTACTCCGAGCCGTGGTGGAAGACCGCGCTGGTCGCCGGGGCCGCGGGCGTGGGCTCGTTCCTGCTGATGGACGCGCTGTTCAGCGGGATGGACGGGACCGCGTACGCCGACGGGTTCCACGACGCCCAGGCGATGGGCGCCGGCGACATGGGTGCCGGGGACATGGGCGGCGGCGACATGGGCGGGACCGACTTCGTCGGCGACATCGGTGGCGGCTCGGACTGGGGCGGCGGCGACTGGGGCGGTGGCGGCGGCGACTGGTGACCGTCGGGGCAGCCGGTCGGTTCTGCTCAGGCTGCGGCCGGCTGGCAGCTCGGGCACCAGAACAGGTTGCGCCCGGCAAGCTCGGTGATCTGTACGGACGTACCGCAGACCAGGCACGGCTGCCCGGCGCGCCGGTACACGTAG
>Ga0137415_10000751_pt1 | contig 31682 bp, 31 predicted proteins | sample CZODoug3_1_1_16f_FD_183082 | JGI IMG/M metagenome (GOLD analysis project Ga0137415, IMG submission 183082) | Vadose zone soil fungal communities from Angelo Coast Range Reserve, California, USA - CZODoug3_1_1_16fungal (Hybrid Assembly) | ecosystem: Environmental > Terrestrial > Soil > Vadose...
ACACTGTCCTTAAGGACAGCGCAAAGGCGGACGTCACCAATGTCAACGCACCAGCTTTTCATTCACATCGTTTGGACCACGCTCGATCGTCAACCGATGATCGACCGCACAACGCGAGACTTCCTCGATTCCTTCTTAAGGAAGACAGCCTCGAAGCAGGACGTCGAAGTCGTCGATCTTGCCATCCTGAAGACCCACGTACACCTAGTCGTTCGTACCCCACCGCGGCTCGACCTTCCGCGACTGGTGCAGTTCTTCAAGGGGGGAAGTAGCTACACGGCGAGTCGTCTGCCGGGCAACAAGCTGGGTCTGCGGTGGGCGCCGGAATACTCGGCCACAACCGTGAGTCCCAAACATCTGGATAGGGTCGGGCGGTATCTCGCCGGACAAGCGAACCATCACCCACACGAAACGATCGAGTAATTCACAGGCTGAAGCCTGCACTCGGCATGCGCTGTCCTTAAGGACAGCGTCGGCCGAGCACACCCTTTAGGGTGTGAAATAACAAAACACAGGACATCATTCTCTAGCTCGCAACCTCGATCACCAGTTTCCCGAGCTGCTCGCCCTTTCCCAAACGGTCGTAGGCGTCGCGCGACTGCTCTATCGGATACACGTGATCCACGACCGGCCGTAGCTCTCCCTTTCCCAACCTGCGTACGACCTCCGCGTACTCCGCAGCGTTCCCCATCGTCGAGCCCAGAATGCTCCACTGGTGCCAGAACAACCTGCGCACGTCGAGTCCGACCTGCGGTCCTGACGTCGCGCCACATGTGACGAGCCGCCCGCCCCGCCGCAGGCTGCGCAAGGACTCATCCCACGTAGCCGCTCCGACGTTTTCCACGACCACGTCCACGCCCCGCTTGTTCGTGAGGGCCCGGATTTCCTGCGAGATCTTTTGCGTCTTGTGATTCAGGGTGATGTCGGCGCCGATTTGTTTTACGGCAGCGAGCTTGGCATCGTCGGACGATGTCGCGATCACCCTGGCGCCAAGGAGTTTGGCGATGCGCAGCGCGGTCAGGGAAACGCCTCCACCGATGCCCCACACCAGCACCGTCTCACCGGCCTTCAGTTGCGCGCGCGTGACCAGCATGCGCCACGCCGTGAGCGTGACCAACGAAAAAGCGGCGGCCTCCGCCCACGACAGCTCCTGAGACAATGCCGGAACGCGGGCCAGGTTGTGCGCCGGCACCGTGATCAGCTCCGCGACCGTCCCCGGCAGGTGCTCGCCCAGCAGCCGATAATTGACGCACAGCGAGTGCTCACCGGCTGCGCAAAACTCGCAGCTGTAGTCCGAAATGCCCGGATTGATCATGACCCGGTCCCCGGGCTTGAATCCTTGGACGTCGGCCCCGACCGATTCGACGACGCCGGCGCCATCGGCGCCGACGATAAACGGAAATCGCTCCGCGGTCCCCGGGAGGCCGGCTGCGACGAAGAGATCGAGATGATTCAACGCTGCGGCGCGAATGCGGACGCGCGCCTCTCCCGCCCTGGGAGCGGGGGCGTCAGGAACTTCAGTGATTGTGAGCTTGTCGATTCCGCCGCTGGCGATGAGAACGCAGGCGCGCATCGCGCCAAACCTACGGCCGGAACGTCGGCGTGATCATCTGCTCGGTCCCCGTGGTCGGCATGGGGACCGGGGTCGCTGAGCTGACCGGCTGGATGTACACCCGATACGCCGGATTGCGGCGATTCTGCGGCTCGGCATTCACGACCAACGCGACGAGGTCACCGGACGGAGAAACGGCGAACGCCGCGATCGCCAGGTCGGTGCCCGTCAGCGCCGTGACGCTCCCCGTCGCCAGATCGGCACGCATCACCTGCTGCACGGTGCGATTGCCGTCACGCCGCTCGACCAGATAGGCGAGCGTTCCGTCCCGCAAGAAGTGCGGCTCGGTTTCGCGCTGCTGCGGGGAGCGGGTGAACTGGCGCTGGTTCGAGCCATCGCGTCCCATGAGCCAGATGTCGGAGTCCTTGTTGCGTGACGACACGTACGCGATCGTCTGCCCGTCGGGCGACACCGTCGGCGACCCATTGACCGAGTCGCGCGTGAGCTGCGTGAGTCCCGTGCCGTCGAGGCTCACGGTCCAGATCTGCTGCTTCCCCGCGGGGGCGGGGGGGGCGGCGCGCGACGAATGGAAGACGATGGCCTGCCCGTCGGGCGTGAACGCCGGCCGCCCATCCGGCTGCGGATCATTCGTCACGCGCGCTGCTCCCGTGCCGTCCGCATTCATCACATAGATCTCGGCGTTGCCGTCACGCTGCGATACGAAGGCGATGCGTGAGCCGTCCGGCGAAAACGCCGGATCACTGGCCGACGACGTGTCAGCAGTGAGCTTGCTGAGTTGCGCGAGGTTGGAGCGTTCGGCGGCATAGAGCTGGAACTTGCCGGCGGTGCGCGAGCTCGCGACGATGATCTCGCCGACGACGTAGACGTCGGCCGCCGCATTTTTGCCGCCGGGCGCAGCCGCGGTGATACGCGCATGACCATAGCCCGCCCCAGAGACCGTCCCGTCTTCACCGACCGCCGCGACCTGAGGATTGTCGCTGGTCCAGGTGAGATTCGTGGCGGGTCCGAGCACGTTCCCCTGATCGTCGGCGTAGCTGGCGCGCAGGGTGTGGCGCTGGTTGAGCCCGATCCCCACACGCGATTGCATGAATCGCACGGATCCCGCGATGACGCTGACATTCCAGGTGACCGCGAGGCCTGCGCCTGGACCGCGAACCATCAGCTGCGTCTTCCCAACAGCGCGTCCCGTCAGCGTCCCAGTTTGCGGATCGAAGCTCGCGATGCCGGGATCGACGATAGTCCAGCGCAGCGGCGCCTCCGGGACAGGAGTGTTGTCCGACGTCAGCGCCTGGGCCTCGAACTTCGCCGTTCCGGTGAGTGGCACCTGTACTTCACCCGCCGCGCGGGGCCGAACCAGCAGCTTTTCGACCACCCTGTGCACCGACACGTCGATGTTCTTGCTCTGCAGCAGACCGGAGACGGTCAGAATCGCCCTGCCCGGCCCAGCGGCGGTGACGACGCCGCCGAGGCTGATCCGGGCCACGCTCTGATCACTCGACGCCCACTGCAGCGTCAGCGGATTCACCGTCCGGTTGTTCTGCGCAGCGACGATCACATGCAGCGTATCGACCTCGCCCGGGGACAGCATGAGCGGCGACCCCTCGCGCACCGTGAACTCCGCTTGCTGCACGACCACAGGAGCGGTAGCCGTGAGTCCGCCCGTACCAGTCGCCTGAATCGTGCCCTGGCCCGGGGAGAGCGCGACGACGTTGCCGCTCTGATCCACGCTCGCCACGTCGGCGCGCAGCGACGTCCACGTGACCAGCACGGGCGCGGCCGGTGACCCGTCTTCACGCAAAGCCCGCGGCGATACCCGCGAATTCTCCGAGGGCAGGAGGTAGACCACACCCGGCTCCAGGCGCAGGGCAGCGGCAGGGCCGCTACCGGCAGGCTGGCCGGCAAATGGATCGGGCCCGGGAGGAGCTGCCGGTGGCGGAGCCGCCGGTGGGGGCCCCGGGGGCGGCGGTGCGGCTGCTCCGCCCGTCACCTGAACGGCGGCCTGGCCACGCCGCGGCCCGATGCGCGCCTCGATGATGGCGACGCCGTTGCCGACTCCCGTGACGGTGCCGTTGTTATCGACTTTGGCGATGTTGACGTTGTTCGATGACCAGATGATGCGCACCGTGGGGATGACATTCCCGATGCGATCGAACGCCGTGGCCAGCAGGCCGCTGCGCTCGCCGACGCGGATAGTGATGGAAGGGGGCGCTACCTGGACTTCGGCGACGTTCTGTGCCGCTCCCGTACCCGGTATTGTGAGTGCGAGCGCCGCAATGAGTCCGCGTCTGATCATGGCTGGCGAAGATGTGTCCGGCTAAATGGCGTTGTCAAGCCAACTTGTCACAACCGGGCAGTCCGTATCACTTGCGAGGTCAGAATCCCGCGGTAAGCTATAGGCCACCCACGCCGCCCGTGCACCTTATCAGCATAGGAGAGATCCGATGCTTGAGCAGATGGATGTGACGGAGAGCAGTTGGCCCGGACCGGGATTCATGGAGCCGATGTTCCCGTCGGCGCCTACTCCCGCACCCAGCCCATCGATGCCGATGGAAGAGTCGCGCCCCTCTTCCAAGCCGAAGGCCAAGAAGAAGAAAAAGAAAGCCGCCAAGAAGGCGCGGCCGAAGGCACGGAAGAAGCCGGCGAAGAAGGCGAAGAAAAAGAAAGCTGCGAAGAAGAAACGCCGCCGCTAACTCGACGGGCAATGACAACCGCGGGAGCGTCTCGACGAGGCGCTCCCGCGGCCACGTTCAGGAGGGAAAACCGTGCGTCGTGCGTCGTGCGTCGTGGCACTATCGATCGCCGTGGCGTGTTCGGCCCCGCGAGAAAAGCTCGGCGATCCTGCCCAGGAAATCGCGGCGCTGTTGCAGCGCTCCGCCGCCGACTGGAATCACGGCGATCTCGCCGGGTTCATGAGCGACTACGCGCGCGACTCGCTGACCAGCTACATGTCGGGCGGTCACGTCCAGTATGGCTGGCAGCAGCTGTACGATCGCTACCAGGCGAATTACTTCGCGCCGGGAAAATCGCGCGACTCGCTCTCATTCGATGAGCTGCATGTGCGCGTGTTGACGCCGGATTTCGCGTATGCGACCGCGCGCTTCAAGCTCACGCGCCGCGACTCGGTCGTCGCCAGCGGGCCATTCACGCTCGTGCTGCAACGACAGGGTGAGCGTTGGCGAATCCTGCACGATCATACGTCTCCGGATCCGAAGTGACCGTGACACGTCGGCACGTCGGCACGCTACTGCTGCCGCTGCTGCTCGCCGGCTGCAGCAAGCTGCTCCCACCAAGAGACCACGTCGTCGCCCTCGAGGGCGCGACGCTGATCGATGGGGCGGGCGGCGAGCCGAAACGGGACGCGTTGATCATCATCCGCAACGGCCACATCGAAGCGGTCGCGCGCATGAACGAGATCCCCGTTCCCAGAAACGCCGAGCGCGTCAATCTGGTGGGCAAGACGGTGATCCCGGGGTTGATCGATTCGCACGCGCACGTCGAGCGCTGGGCGGCGCGGCGCTACATCGCGTGGGGCGTCACCACCGTCCGCGACCTGCACGGCGGCACTGACTCCGTGGTCGCCTTGAAGAACGAGATCAACCTGGGGTCGATCATCGGCCCGCGCATGTTCGTGGCGGGCGCCATGATCGACGGCGTGCCCACGACCTATCCCAATGCGACCGGCATCGCCACTCCTGAACAGGCGCGCCGCGCCGTGGATCAGCATGCCATCGCCGGCGTCGATTACCTCAAGATCTACACGAAGATCACGCCGGCCCTGCTGCGGCCGCTGATGGATGAGGCGGTCAAGCTGCGTTTGCCGGTCGCGGCGCACCTCGGCAAGACCGATGCGCTGACCGCGGCGCGCGCCGGAGTCGTTTCCATCGAGCACATGGCCGGCGTCGTGCAAGCGGCGACAGGCAACCCCATGTATGCCGCTGCGCACAACACGTTTCTTTCGGGATGGACGACGGAAGAGAAGGGCTGGGCATCGCTCGACTCGAGCGCCGTCGCCCGCACGGCGCGCGCGTTGGCGCAGACGAAAGTCGCGATCGTGCCGACGCTCATCGTGCACGACATGCTGTCGCGGCTCGACAACCCGATCCTGCTCACGCGTCCCGGCATGGAAGACGTGCCGGACAATGCGGAAAGCGTGCGCAGCGTGCCGGGCCTGTTACGCCGCACCGGCTGGCGCTCGAGTGACTTCGACGCGTTCCGCCGCTCCCGCAAGCGCCAGGATCAGTTTGTCCGCGAGTACAGACGCGCCGGGGGTGTGATCGCCGCCGGCTCGGACGCGGCCAACCAGCTCCTCATTCCCGGCTACTCGCTGCACGAAGAGATGTCGTTGCTCGTCGCCGCCGGCCTGACTCCGCTCGAGGCGATCACCGCGGCGACACGCCGTGGGGCGCAGCTGCTGCACGCCGATTCTCTCGGCCTGCTTACGGTGGGTAAGGTTGCGGACCTCGTCGTCGTGAGCGGCAACCCGGAGCGCAACATTGGCGCGACGCGCAACATCGCGATGGTCATGATCCGCGGCCGGCTGTTCCGGCCGGACTCCCTGAGAGCCACATGGAAATGAAACCACGACTGCTATTCCTCTTATTCATCGCGGCCTGTGGGATGGGCACGCCGGCAGCTCAGAGTGGACCGTACGACCTGATCTTGCGAGGCGGCTGGATCGTGGACGGCAGCGGTAATCCCCGCTACCGGGGCGACGTCGCGATCCGCGGCGACCGCATCGCGGCGGTCGGCTTTCTCGGCGCGGCGGCCGCTCGTGAGACGCTGGACGTGAGCGGCCTCGTCGTCGCGCCGGGGTTCATCGACATGATGGGCCAGTCGGAGATCAACGTCCTCATCGACAACCGTGTCCTGTCGAAAATCACGCAGGGCATTACGACCGAAGTGACGGGCGAAGGCGGCTCCGTGGCGCCTCTCACCGATCGGCTCGCCGCGGGCGACTCCGATGCCATGAAGAAATGGCACTATCGCGAGGACTGGCGCGATCTCAACGGCTATTTCGCGCAGCTCGAGCGGCAGGGATCGGCGCTCAACATCGCCACGTTCGTGGGGGCAACGCAGCTGCGTCTTGCCGTCATGGGCAATGAAGACCGCGCCCCGACCCCGGCTGAGCTCTCCCACATGGCGGCGATCGTCGACACGCTGATGGAGCAAGGGGCGCTCGGCGTGTGGACCGCGCTCGAGTACGCACCGGCGAGCTATTCGAAGACCGATGAGCTCGTGGCGCTCGCCCGGGCCGCGCAGCGGCATGGCGGCATCTACGCATCGCACATGCGCAACGAGGGCGAGCAGATCGACGCCGCCCTCGATGAGGTGTTCCAGATCGCGAAACAGGCCGGCATCCCGGCCGAAGTGTCGCACCTCAAGCTGTCGGGCCGCCGCAGCTGGGGAAAAATGGCCCACGTGCTGGCGCGCATCGATTCGGTGCGGGCGGCGGGGCTCGATGTCACCGCTGATCAGTATCCCTACATCCGCGCGGCCACGTCGCTCGATGCCTCGATCCCCACGTGGGCCGAGAGCGGCGGCTGGGATTCACTGCTGGTGCGGTTGCGCGACCCGGCCACCCGCGCACGCCTGCACGCCGAGATCCTCAACCCGCGGACGGAGAGCTTTTACTCCGCCGCAGGCGGCGGTGAGGGCGTGCTGATCACGGGCACGTTCCAGGACTCGCTGCGCTACATGCAGGGCAAGACCGTCGCCCAGATCGCCGCCGCCCGTCAGCGCGATCCGGTGGAGACGGTGTTCGACATCGTCCTCGCCGAGGGCGGCCACCGCACCGATGCGGTATATGCGGTGATGAACGAGCAGGACGTGCAGGCGGGGATGAAGCAGTGGTGGGTGGCCGTGAACACCGACTTCGGCGGTGTCGCACCCGATGGGCCGCTCGGCACGCAGTCGGCGCACCCGCGCGCCTACGGCACGTTCCCCCGCATCCTCGGTCACTATGCGCGCGACCTGAAGCTATTCCCGCTCGAATTCGCCGTGCGCAAGATGACGTCGCTCGCGGCGCAGCGCGTGGGTCTCACCGATCGCGGCCTCGTGCGGCCGGGGATGTACGCCGACATCACGGTCTTCAATCCCGCGACCGTGATCGATCGCGCGACCTTTGAAAAGCCGCACCAGACGTCGGTGGGGATCGAGTACGTGGTGGTGAACGGGCAGATGGTATTGAGGAAGGGGCAGCTCACGAGCGCGCGGCCGGGCCGAGGCCTTAGGGGTCCGGGATACCAGCAGTCGCGCTAGCGTGACGCTTGGCCGGTTGGTTATCGCGTGGGCGCTGGTAGCGGTTTGGTTCCGTGTTTCGTTGTGGGTCAATCTGTTTATCGTTGCAGGCGTTCTCCGAATCGGCGGCCGTTTCGGTAACGGCGTGTTCGACAGCATTCCACGGACGCTACTCTATTGGAGAGCTCTGGAAGCCGCGGTGCTGACCCTGTTCGCATCGTTGTGGTTCGATTCGCTGGGCAGTGGCGAATGGTGGCTGGTGTTTCTGTTGGTCGGGATTCTCGCGACTGTTCCGGTAGAGCTGCTGCGAACGGGCGGCCCGCAACGGAAATTGACGTTCGCGGCCATCGAGGCTGGCGAGCTGCTCCGTTATCTCGTCGCTGGAGCCCTGCTCGCCTGGCGTCTTTCGTAGCTATCTTCGCTGGACCACATGACAACTATTCGACTGACTGCGCTCTCGCACGGCGCCGGCTGAGCCTGCAAGCTCGGCCCAGCCGAGTTGGCGCAGGTCTTGCGCCACGTGCCGCACCTGACGGATCCACGCATCCTGGTCGATGCCTCGACGCGGGACGACGCCGCCGTGTACCAGTTGACGCCGGACCGCGCGATCGTCGCGACCGTCGATTTCTTCACGCCCATCGTCGATGACGCGTACGACTTCGGCCGCATCGCCGCTGCGAACGCGTTCTCCGACGTGTACGCGATGGGCGGTACGCCGCTGCTCGCGCTCAATCTCGTCGGCTGGCCGCGCGACACGCTGCCCTACGAGCTGCTCGGGGAAGTGCTGCGCGGCGGCGCCGACATCGCAAAGGAAGCGGGGGCCTTCGTGCTCGGTGGGCACTCGGTGGACGATCCCGAGCCCAAATACGGCATGGTCGCCATCGGCGAGGTGCACCCCAATCGCATCGTGACGCTGGCGCGCGCGCGCGCGGGTGACGCACTCGTGCTCACCAAGCCGATCGGGACCGGCATCCTCAGTACGGCGCTGAAGCGCGATCTCGCCACGGCCGCGGACATCGCGCCGGCGGTGAAATCGATGACCACCCTCAATGCGGGCGCGGCGCGCGCCATGCGCGCCACCGGCGGCGGGGTGCACGCGGCGACCGACGTGACGGGGTTCGGCCTGCTGGGACACCTGCACAACATGCTGACGGCCAGCGGTGTGTCGGCCGAGATCGACGCCGCGGCAGTGCCGCTGCTCCCCAAGGCAGTCGAGCTCGCCGAACGCGGGGCGATTCCCGGTGGTACCAAACGGAACCGCGAGGCGTTATCGCCGCAGGTGACGTTCGCTCCCGCCGTCGCGGAAGCGATTCGTGTGCTGCTGTTCGACGCGCAGACGTCGGGAGGGCTGCTGATTGCGGTGGACAACGATCGCGCGAACACGTTGCTCGGGGCACTGGAGCGCGAAGGGACGCCGGCCGCGGCGCGGATCGGCCGCCTCACCCGGGGCGTCCCCGGCGCGATCACCGTGAGCTGATGCTCGTGGCGGCAATTCCCGAGTACCGCTCTCTGAGTCCCGACGCGCTGGATGCGCTGGAGCGCGCCGTGCGCGAGCATCGCCGGGTAGCGCTCAAGCGTCGCGGCACCGAATATGTCGTTGTGGCCGAGCGTCTTGAAACGAGCGGGCGGGACGACGTGCTGGCAGGGCGGCTGCCGATGACCGGTGAGCTCCTGACGTTCCGCCTTCACGACCTGGAGAGCTTCGCGGTGCTCCCCTGAGCACCGCCACCCACCGTGTTCACACGCCTGCTGATCGGCCTGGACGGCAGCCCGAGCGCCGACGAAGCGCTGGAGCAGGCGGTCATGCTGGGTCGTCGCTTCAATTCCAAGCTGGTGGTCGCTCACATAAAGGAGACGCACGGGCTGGGCCGGCGCGCGTCCGATTCCGGGGAGCTGCTGCAGCGGGCAGAGGAGCGCGTCAAGGATGCCGGGCTCAGAGTGAAGACGATTTTGCAGCACGGGAATCCGGACACGGAGCTGGCGGCTCTCGCGCGGGACGCGGACACGATTTTGGTGGGGCGGCGTGGGCGATCGTCCCAGGCGGACGCGCTCGGCAAGACCGTCACCTCACTGATTCGTATCACCGACCGCTGTGTGATCGCATGCGCCAGCAAGCCGTCACCGATGAATACCTGCGCGATCGCATACGACGGCCGCGAGACGGCGCAGCGCGCCTTAGCGCTGGTCGCGCGGTTTGCGAGCGTGACGCATAGCACCGTGCACCTGATTCATGCGACGATCGATCCTGCGATCGGCACGATGGTGGTCGGCGGGGCCGAAGCCGTGCTGTCGCTGGAAGGCGTGACGTTCGTCACGCACATCGAGCACGGCACGCCCGGCGCGGCGGTCGCGCGCGTCATCGAGCAGACGAAATGCGATGCGCTGTTCGCCGGGGCGCACGTGGGATCGGGACGCAAGAGCGACGTGACCGTGTCGCACGCCGAGGAGATCCTGCAACACACCGACATTCCCGTGGCGATCCAGCCATGACCGCGCCCTTCGTCCTGGTGCACGCCGATGAGAGCTGCCTCGGCAACGACTCGACCAAGCCGAGCCGCGGCGGCAATGCGGCGCTGATCGAAGCTCCTGCGGGGGACAGCGTCGCACGCTGGGATTTCTTCGAGTGCGCTCCGCAGACGACGAACAACAAGATGGCCATCGCCGGCGCCATCGGGGCGCTCGAGTGGATCCGCCGTCAGTGGCGCAGCGCCCAGGTGCGGTTCATTTCCGATTCCGAGTATCTCGTGAAAGGCATGAACGAGTGGCGCAAAGATTGGGAAGCACGCGGCTGGCGCCGCAAGACGGGGGCGCTCGAGAACGCGGACCTGTGGCAGAAGCTCGCGCAGGTGGCGGCCTCGCATTCCGTCGTCGATTGGCGCTGGGTCCGGGGCCACAACGAGCACGTGAAGAACGAATACGCCAACTTCCTGGCGATCCGCGCCGCCGACCGGCAGGAGCGCTCCAACGGTCTCACCCCGTCGGGCTTCGACACCTGGCTCGCGCAGCAGCGCGCCCGCGGCAAGTACCTGGACTTCGACCCCGATAAGGAGCTGCATGAGCGCATCAAGTAGGGACCACGTCGCAGCCGCCGATCAGTCTGTTTCCGTCGACCGCATACCGCTGTATGAGGTGTACATGCGGATGGCGGAAGAGCTGGCGAAGCGCTCGACGTGTGCGCGCCTGCAGGTGGGGACCGTCGTCACCGATCAGCGCCTCGAGAACGTCCTCGCGATCGGCTACAACGGCAATGCGCGCGGCCTCCCCAACAAGTGCGACTCCGCAGTCCCGGGTAATTGCGGCTGCATTCACTCGGAGATGAACGCGCTGGTGAAGGCGCCGGGCAACGTGCGCGACAAGGTCGTCTTCGTGAGCGCCTCGCCCTGTGTGATGTGCGCGAAGCTGATCATCAACTCCGGCGTCACGCACGTGTTCTATCGCAAGGCGTATCGCGATCCCTCGGGGGTGGAAGTGCTGCAGCAGGGTGGGATCGTCCCCGTGCTGTACGACCGCTGGATGAGCGCGTGGCGCAACGGTGGATGAGTTAGATCGTTTGTTTGGATTGCTGGTCGCGGCACTCGCGCGCGAGACGCGCGTCGCAGTCCCCTTCCCCGCCTCCGACGTATACGAGCGGCTCGTGCCGTATCGCGCCAACCGCGCTCGGCTCAACGTCGCGACGCACCAGGACTACGAGATGGCGGTGCTGCGGCTGCTGGCGGGCGAGCGCAACTACGTGCAGCTCGAGCCCGAGAATGTGCGCGACGCGATGCAGCGCGAGATCGCGACGATCAACCCCGACCCGGCCTACTTCCGCAGTTTTCCCGAGGCGCAGGTGATGGTGAACGGCCACGCCGCAGAGCGGGTCTTGATGGCCGATCGCGCCTACGCACCCCCGACGGGCCTCGAGGAGGATGAGCTCCTCGATACGACGGGAGAAAACCCGATTCCGCCCGCCGCCCAAGCGCTTGCAGCACACCCGCCGCCACCCCCGTCCCCCACGCGTCCGTCCAGATTTCGTGTCGCCCGACCGCCGGAAATGCTGTCGGAGCAGCAATGCGAGTACTGCGGCGGCGTCCTGCCAACGAACCGGGACGTGCGTTTCTGCCCCCATTGTGGCCAGCCGCAGGAAGGGGATCTCAAATGTGCGGGTTGTAGCAGTCCGCTCGACGTCGGCTGGGCGTACTGCCTGGCGTGCGGCCGGCCGACGGGATTCGAATGAAGGTTGCGGTGATTGCGGGGGACGGAATCGGACCAGAGGTCATCGAAGCGGCCATTCCCGTTCTCGACCGTGCCGCCGCGAAGCATGGCTTTGCTCTCCAATGGGAACGCCTGCCGTATTCCGCTGAACACTATCTGAAGACAAAAGAGACTCTCCCGGACAACGCTCTCCAGCATCTCCGCAACGATGTCGACGCGATCCTGCTGGGCGCGCTCGGCGACCCTCGCGTTCCGGGGAACGAACACGCGCGCGACATTCTGCTCGGTTTGCGATTCAAGCTCGATCTGTATGTGAACTTTCGGCCCGTGGAGTTGCTGCACCCCGACTTGACGCCCCTCCGCAATCCCGGCTCCATCGATCTCGTCATTTTCCGCGAGAACACGGAGGGCCAGTACCTGGGACGCGGCCGCTCAGCAGGCGATGAGCACGTCGCGGAGGAAGTCAACACGGGAAAGGGAGTCGAGCGCATCATTCGCGCGGCCTTCGAGTGGGCAAAGTCCCATGGCAAGAAGCGCGTGACCATGAGCGACAAGTCGAACGCGATTCCCACGCATCGCATCTGGCAGGACCGGTTCAAGGCGATATCTCGCGAGTACCCACAGATCGCCGCCGAGCATCGGTATGTCGATGCGCTGGCGCTGGAGCTGGTGCGCGAACCGCAGCGCTTCGAAGTGATCGTGACCAACAACCTCTATGGTGACATCCTCTCCGATCTGGGCGCAGGGCTGGTGGGCGGGCTCGGCCTCGCCGCCAGCGCAAACCTGCACCCCGGGAGCCGCCAGGCGCTGTTCGAGCCGGTCCATGGATCGGCGCCGCCCCTCGCCGGTAAAGGAATCGCGAACCCCATGGCGGCTATGTTGACAGGTGGCTTGATGTTCGAGCACTTTGGCCATTCCGGCGCCGCAGCGGACCTCAAGCGAGCCGTGCGGGCGGCGCTTGCGGCCGGTGTTCGGTCTCCTGACCTCGGCGGGAGCGCCGGCACGCGAGCGGTAGCGGATGCAGTGCGCGCGTTGATTTGAGCGCTGGTTGATAGACCTTGCGTTTATTTGTGGGGTAGGGCTAAAGACTTAATTCCGTCCTGCGAAGGAATGAGTGGTTGTATGCCACCACTTCCGCTGACGAAAATTCTGAACGTCGCCCTACCCTCTCTTTCGGGCGAAGCACGTGCGGTCGTCGACGTGCTGGCGTGCAAGAACGGGCTCCTCCCCGCAGCAGGCGATGTCGCCACATTCGTGGGACTGCGCACGCGCCACCAGGTTGCCCGGACTCTGCGACGCGCCAGCCTTCCGCCGCTCGAAGAGCTCGCCGGTTGGACGCGCCTGTTTTACTGGGTCCTGCAGTCGGAGCAGACGGGCGCATCGCTGCTCGCTCTGGCGCGCGAGTCCCACATCGAGCCCGCCACATGCTATCGCCTGGTCCGCCGCCTGATGGGGCAACCGTGGTCGCACGTGCGGCGCGGCGGCATTGCCGGCGCGATTTTGCGGTTTCGCACGCTCTGGAATGACAGCGGCGTACATCAGCTGGCGCTCCGTCCATACATGCAGGCCGCCGCGCAGCGCCAGATGAGTTTCGTGGCGAACGCAGGCCACTCCTCGTACACGGCGCCGTCACTCACCCCATTTCCGCTCCGTCGGGCCGCGCGAGCTCCGGCGATCGAGCCGCTGCCCCCGCCTCCGCCACGCAAGCCGCGAGGAGTCCTGGGAGCACGGCTGCAAATCGGCGGGTACCCATTCGACGTCTCCGTCACGCCCGACGGAACCGGCTGGCTGACACGCACGCACGCAGCCGTGCTCCAACGCGTGCGGCTCGAGCCACTCAGCGAGATGAGCGCTATTCCCGTCGGCGTCGCGCCGACGCGAATCGTTCTCGCACCATCCGGGGACCGCGCCTGGGTCACGAACCAGTTTACCAAAGACGTCGCCGTCGTCGATCTGGTGTGGGGACGCCGTACCGGCTCGATCGCGATGGAAGGCGATCCGCTCGGCGCGGGGTTGTCCCCCGATGGTCGCATCCTCTACGTCACCACGAACCTCGACCGCTTGTGTGCCTGTGCGTTGTCCGACAACGGCGGCCGCGTCGTCCGGTCAGTCGCCCTTCCTCAGGCGTGCGCTGAGCTGGCGGTTCACCCGGCGGGGAATCGCGTGTACGTACCGACCTGGAAAGCGGGCGGTATCCTCGAACTGGATGCACGCAGCCTCGCGACCCTCCGATACTATGAATTGGGGGGCCAACCGCTCGGCATCGCCCTCTCGCGCGACGGGTTGCGGCTGTATAGCGGCAACGAGCGTGGCTGGCTGGATCTCGTCCATCTGCCAACCGGACAGATCGTGCGACGGAAATTCGCGACGCCGGCGGACGAGGTTGCGCTCACGCCCGATCAGAGCGTCGTGTACGCCAGTCTGCGGACCGCGGGTCAGGTCGCGATGCTGGACGCGCACACTCTGGAATGCGTCGGTACTCTGGAGCCCGGTGGGTTGCCGCGTCACATCGCGTTCGACAAGCTCGGCAGCCTCGCCATTGTGGCCAACGAGGCCGGATGGGTAGACGTCGTGCGGTGATGTTCGCATCGACAAGCCGGCGCCGGAACCAGAGCGGCGGATGGGGAACAATCCCGTCCGCCGCTCGTGTTTTGCGGTAACGACCTACCGTCGCACCGACTGCAAGCTCATATTCCGCCCACTTACGATGGAGTTCCTCTCATGAAAACCCAGGGTGCCACCAAGGACGTCGTCTTCCTGTCGGGTGTACGGACAGGGTTCGGGTCATTCGGCGGCTCTTTGAAGGACTTATCGGCCATCGAGCTGGGCGCCGCCGCGTCCCGGCATGCCATCCAGCGCTCGGGCGTTCCCGCGAGCGACTTCGGCCACGTCGTGTTCGGCAACGCGCTCCAGACATCCGCGGACGCCATCTACATGGCCCGGCATGTGGGGCTCAAAGCCGGTCTTCCGATCGAGACGCCGGCGGTGACGGTGAATCGGCTGTGCGGCTCCGGCTTCGAGGCGATCACGCAGGGCGCGCAGTTGATCCTGTTGGGCGAAGCCGAAGCAGTCCTGGCCGGCGGCGCTGAGTCGATGAGCCAGGCACCGCACGTCGTGCGCGGGGCGCGTTGGGGACTCAGGCTCGGCCCGGCGCCACTGGAAGACTTGTTGTGGGAAGCGCTCAAAGACCCGCAATGCGGGTTATCGATGGCCGAGACTGCCGAGGGCCTCGCCGAGAAGTACAAGCTCACCCGCAAGGAAGTCGATGAAGTGGCCGCTCTGTCGCAGCAGCGGGCGAAGCAGGCGTGGGACGCGTGCGCCTTCCAGGACGAGGTCGTCCCGGTCACGATCAAGGTGAAAGGGAAGGACGTCGAGTTTCGCGCCGACGAGCACATGCGGCCCGATACGACGCTCGAGATCCTCAGCTCGCTGAAGCCGTACTTCAAGAAGGACGGCCTCGTGACGGCCGGCAACGCATCCGGTATCTCGGACGGCGGTGCGGCGACGGTGCTGGCGAGTGAGGAGTACGCCCGGAGCCACAGTCTCAAGCCGCTCGGCCGGCTGGTCGCGTGGGCCGTGGCAGGCGTCGAGCCAAAGTACATGGGCATCGGGCCGGCGCCCGCTGCGCGCAAGGCGCTGGAGAAGGCGAAGATGAAACTCGAGCAGATGGATCTCGTCGAAGTGAACGAAGCCTTCGCGCCGCAGTATCTCGCCGTCGAGCGCGAGCTGGGACTCGATCGCACGCGTACCAATGCCTGCGGCGGAGCGATCGCCATCGGTCATCCGCTGGCGGCGACCGGGACGCGCATCACGATCCACCTGTTGCACTCATTGCGTCGAGAAAAGAAGCGCTTTGCGCTCGGCTCGGCGTGTATTGGAGGCGGTCAGGGCGCCGCCGTCATCGTCGAGGCACTGTGAACGAAACTCTCGTCATCGCGATCGCCGCGATCGCGCTGTATCTCTTCTCGGGATTGCGGGTGCTGCGCCAGTACGAGCGCGGCGTCTACTTTCTGCTCGGGCATTTGCGCCCCACCAAAGGCCCCGGCCTGATTTTCCTGCCGCCGGTGCTCGCCAAGATGCAGAAGGTCTCGCTGCGGGTCATGGCGATTGACGTTCCGCCGCAGGACGTGATCACGCGCGACAACATTTCGATCAAGGTCAACGCGGTGTTGTACATGCGTGTGAAGACACCGGAGAAGGCGGTCGTGGCGGTCGAGAACTATCTCTACGCCACGAGCCAGCTGGCGCAGACGACGCTACGGTCGGTGCTGGGTGAGACGGAGATGGACGAGCTGCTCGCCAACCGCGACAAGATCAACGCGATCCTGCGACAGATCATCGATACCCGGACGGAAGAATGGGGCGTCGAGGTCTCGGCGGTCGAGGTGAAGGACGTGGATCTGCCGCCCGAGATGAAGCGCGCCATGGCGCGGCAGGCGGAGGCCGAGCGCGAGCGGCGCGCCAAGGTCATCAACGCGGAAGGTGAGCTGCAGGCGGCCGAGAAGCTCGCGCAGGCCGCGCACATCATCGGCCAGGAGCCGGCGGCGATTCAGCTGCGCTACCTGCAGACCGTCAACGAGATCGCTTCCGAGAATAATTCGACCACGATCTTCCCCATCCCGATCGATCTCTTCAAGGGCTTTATGGAGCGCATCGCGCCCTCCGACTCGGGCAAGCGCGCGCTCCCCGAGACCACGTCGCGAGAGCGCCTGCCGGCTCCCCGGAGGAAGGGGAAGGCAAAGGTCTGATGGGGAAGGATCTCATCAGTCAGGACGCGCTGGACCGCATCATCAAGCGCGCCGCCGAGCTCCAGGCCGGCGAGCATGATGTTGGCGAGGGGCTGAGCAAGGACGAAGTCCTCGCGCTCGGCAAGGATGTCGGCATCCCGAACCGCTATCTGCAGCAGGCGCTGCTCGAAGAGCAGACTCGATCGCTGGTCGAAAGCGGCACCGGCTTTTGGGCCTGGTTGACTGGCCCACGCGTCCTCACGGCACAGCGGGTCGTTCCGGGCGACCGGGCGACGGTGGAACGAGCTCTGGCCCGCTGGATGGAAGAGGAAGAATCGCTGCAGGTGAAACGGCGCTATCCCGAGCGCACTACGTGGGAGCCGAGAGCTGGAGCGATTGCGAGCATCCAGCGCGCTCTGGGGAAGAAGGGGCGCCGCTATTCCCTCGCCAATGCGGACGAGATCGCGGGACAGGTGACCCAGCTGGAGCCCGGCTTCTGCCACGTCGGCCTGTCCGCGGACGTGGCGCCGCGTCGCGGCCGCCGCATTCAGGGGAGCGCGGTAGTCGTTGCGCTTGGAGTCTTCGTGAGTGCGGCTTTTGCGACTTTCCTCGGCCCCATCGGCCTGCTGCCTGCGGCGGTGCTCACCCCCACGTCCATGCTGATCACGCGCCATCACCGGGTGGACAATGAGCGCGTTCAGATTTCGCTCGAGCAAGTGCTCGACCGGCTCGAGCGCGCCGAGATTCGTGATACTCCCTCGTTACCGGGGACGCATCCGCTCATCAAGATCGCGGAAGAAGTCCGCAAAGCGTTCGAGAACCCGCGCCCGCGTCCACGCGGCCGCTAGGAGCATCATGACCGACATCAAGCGAGTTGGTGTGCTCGGTTGCGGCCTGATGGGGAGCGGGATCGCGCAGGTCGCGGCGACCGCGGGCTATGAGACAACCGTTCGTGACGTCTCGAAAGAGATCCTCGATCGCGGCCGGGCCGGCATCGAGAAGTCGCTCGGCAAATTCGTCGAGAAGGGCAAGCTCCAGGCCGCCGATCGCGACGAGATTCTCAAGCGGCTGACGTTCACGACGGCCGTTCCGGACCTCCGCAAATCGGACATCGTCATCGAGGCGATCACCGAAGACCTCGCCCTCAAGAATGCTCTCTTCCTGGAGCTCGACGGCCTGTGTGCGACGGGGACGATCTTTGCGTCGAACACCTCCAGCCTCACAATCGCGGCGATGGCCGCGGCTACGAAGCGCGGCGACCGCTTCGTCGGCCTGCACTTCTTCAATCCCGTGCCGCTGATGCCGCTGGTGGAGGTCGTGCGCACCGTGACGACCTCCGAAGAGACGTTCAAGCGCGCATTTGCGTTCGCCGCCTCGCTCCGCAAGGAGCCGGTGGCGGCGAAGGACAATTCCGGCTTCATCGTCAACCTGCTGCTCGTGCCGTATCTGCTGGATGCCATTCGCGCCGTCGAGCGTGGCGTCGGGAGTGTGCCGGACATCGACAAGGCGATGCAGCTGGGGTGCGGATATCCGATGGGGCCGCTGACGCTGCTCGACTTCGTCGGGCTCGACACCACGCACAACATCGCCGAAATCATGTTCAAGGAATACCGCGAGACCCGCTATGCGCCGCCGCCGCTGCTCAAGCGGATGGTCCTCGCGGGGATGTACGGCAGGAAAAGCGGAAAAGGATTCTACGATTACTCGGCCAATCCACCCATCGTCAGCAACCTGGGACTCTAATGCTCGGCTACGACGCCCCCCGCTGGCACGCCGTACTCAACGATCTCCCCGCCGCACTGCTGCTCGTGGCGGTGCTGTTCGATCTCGCGGCGGCGGCGACCAAGCGCGAGTCCCTGGCGTGGGCCGGCATCTGGACGCTGTGGGCGGGGGTGATCGGCGGGTGGGCGGCCGTCGTTGCCGGAAAGCTGGCGGAAGGCGCGATCGAGCACGGTGAGGCGATCCACGAGATCATGGAGAAGCACGAGACGATGGCGCTCCTGACGATGAGCCTTTTCACCATCGTCCTGATCTGGAAGATGGCGCGGCGTTTCCAGATGCCGGCGCAGGAGCTGGCGCTTACGCGCGCGCTCAGCGTCGTCGGCTTGGCGGGACTCATCTGGACCGCAGTGCTGGGCGGCCGGCTGATGTTTCAGCACGCGGCGGGCATTCCGACGCAAACCCTGCAGGCCGAGATCCAAGACCGGGCTGCCGGGCACACGCACGAGGAGGGCGCCGACACTACCAACGCGACCCACACGCACCCTCCCGGCACACCGCCGCATAGCCATTAACGTGCGTGCGGCGTGGCGCGTGCGGCGTTGCGAGAAGAGGTCGTTCGTTCGGACGCTCGCCGTTCTGCGCCGCACGTCGCACGCCGCACTCGGCATGCTGTTGTTAGCAAGCTGCACGCCGACCACAACGCGCCCCTCGTTCGCGCCCTTCCCCGAGGCGCTGCACGCCGTCATCAACGCGTCGCCCGGGGTGGTCACGGAAGCCGCGCGCACACTGCTCATCGCCGATACCGTTCCGGTCCGTTTCGCGAGTACGCCCGACGCCTGGCTCGAGACGCGAGAGTTCGCGGGGACATACAAGCTCCGGCTGTGGGCCGATCCCGACGCGCCGGGGAAAGCGCGCGTCACGATTGAAGCGGTGTACCGTCCCGCAGAGGATCCGTCACGTACGCCGCGCGATCTCGAGCACGCGGCACCGCCCGGGTCTCCGGGTCTGCTACGCGCCGAGCGGCTACTGGCTGCGTTGAAGGAAAAACTCGGGGTCACGAACTACTAGGAAGCCACTAGCCCCTGCACCCATTTCTCCAGCTGCTCGAGGTCGATCGCCGCGTCGCGGCACGGCCCGTTGGGCAGCTGCATGGTCAAGCCGAGGACGGGGAGCTTCCCGGCGACGTCCCGCAGGCCGGTCATCATGTCGCGCTCGCACGCGACCGCGACGACGGCGCGCGGACGGCGCTCGCGAATCACCCGTCGGGCCAGCTGCCCGCGCGTCGCGACGAACACCGGCACCTCGTAGCGCCCCGCGATCGCCAGCACTCCGTCCAACGCCTGCTTCGATAGACAGCGCGGAATGAGCACCAACAGCTCGCCCTTCCCGACTCTCCGGCCACGCCGCTCAGCCATGGTGTTATAGATGTCGATCGCGGCGTGCTCGACCCAATCACGCTTCCCAAACGCGCGTGCGATCAAGGACGTGTAGTTCATGAGCTGGAGGTAGGGGCCGCGCTCCATCAGGCGCTCGGGCAGGAGATTCCTGCCCGAGTAGTAGGACGCGGCGAGCACGCCCAGGTACAGCGTCTGGAGTCCCGCCAGAACCGCCACGGTGATCCACAGCGCCTGGGGCAACGGTGCCCACACCGCTCCCAGCCGCGGGCCGATCAGATATAGAAGAAGCGCGACGGCAAGGGTCGCGACCACGACGGTCAGCGCCGCAAATCTGAAGAAGAGCCCCGGCGCCGCAGAGAAATCGCCACCGCGCGGCAGCGGGCGGCCGTTCCACTCGTCCCACTCATGGCCCAACCGCCGATCCACTTCGATATGGATAAGCTGGGCACGGGGCTGAGCCGGAGGTGGGGCGGTCTGAGTAGCAGCCATCGGGAAACGAAGCTTCACGTTGCGGTCCGCCGGTGTCAAGTTTGGAGCGTGTTAGTGACCGACCCTCGTGTCCGCGCGGCGTATTCGGAGGGCGCGGGAGTCTATCGGATCGTGCCCGCCGCCGTTGCGATTCCAGAGTCCACTGCCGACATCGCAGCGCTGCTCGATTACGCAGCCAGCTCACGCACCGCCCTCATCCCCCGCGGCGCCGGCAGCGGCATGCCGGGCGGCAACGTCGGATCGGGAACGATCGTCGATCTCAGCATCGGCTTCGCTGATTTGGAGGTCGATCCGCACAACCGCCTCGCGCGGGCCGGCGCATCGGTCAGCTGGGCCGACGTGAACGACGCCGCCCAACCGTACGGGCTGCGTCTCCCCCCCGATCCCTCCTCAGGCGCGTTTGCAACGAGCGGTGGCATGGTCGCCACGAACGCCGCTGGGCCGCGGACGGTGAGATACGGCAGTGTGCGGAAGTGGGTCGAAGCGCTGGAGGTTGTCGGCGCAGATGGAAAGGTCAGAATGGTGAAACGGGGAGCAGGGAGCGGGGAGCGGTTCACGCTGTCCGACTCAGCCTCCCGACTGGTCGCCGAGCGATTCCCCAAGACAAAGAAAAACTCCTCAGGCTACGCCCTCGATCAGTTCGCGGCATCAGGCGACGAGCTCGATCTGCTGATCGGCTCCGAAGGCACGCTCGCGATCGTCACCGCGGTGCAGTGGCGGCTCGATCCGATTCCTCCCGACGTCGCCGGCGCGGCGCTGGGGTTCGCCGATCTCGGCGCGATGACCGAAGCCGTCCCCTATCTCGTGTCGCTGAAGCCGTCGGCGCTCGAGCTGCTCGACAGCACATTGCTGCAGTTCGTGCCGGAGGCCCCCGCGGTCGCCTGCATGCTCCTCGTGGAGTTCGAACGCGAGACCGCGGCGGCCGTGCGCGGGGTGGTCGGCGATGCCGTCCGCGGGCTGAAACAGTCCGTCACGTACGTCGAGACCGCAGTCGATCGGGCCGGGCTGCAGCAGCTATGGAACGTGCGGCGCCTTGCCTCTCCGGCCCTCGCCCGCCTGCCTCCGTCGCAGCGTTCGCTGCAGGTGATCGAAGACGGGTGCGTGCCGCTCGACTGCCTCGGCGACTACATCACCGGTCTCAGGGCCGCCGCGGAGCGTCGTGGCATCCCGGTCGCGATCTTCGGGCACGCGGGCGACGGGCACGTCCACGTGAACGCCCTGCCCGACACCACGCGCGACGGCTGGCGCGACGCGCTGCAGCACTTGTTCGACGACGTCACGGAGCTGCTGCTCGGTCTGGGCGGGGTGCCGTCGGGCGAACACGGCGTGGGCCGCCTGCGCGCGGGCGTGCTGGAGCGATTCTATGGAAGCGAAGTGATGGCGCTGTTCCGCGACGTGAAGCGCGCGTACGACCCGCTGTCGATCCTCAATCCCGGTGTTATCATTCCCGCGACCGACTGGTCGCCGCTCGCCACGCTGAAGGTTGGCGACGGCGCCCCGGCGATCCCCGAAGACATCGCCACGCGACTACGAGAAGTGGAGCGCAGCGCCGCATGGGCTACACCGAAACTCGAATTGGCTCACTAGTCCCAGTGGAAGTCTTCCGCGTCCCCCGTGTCACCCTCATCGCCCGCCCGCAGTTCATCGAGCCGGAGCATCTCGCCGTGCAATGGCGGGGCGAGGCGAGCGACGGCGAGCGCATCGCCGAATTCGCCGGGCGGCTGTGCTACATGAGCCAGCACAATCCCGTCCACCGCACCACCGCCGAGTATCTCGAGAACATCAAGAAGCAGGGACACGGCTCGGTGCTGGAGCACGCGGTCTACGTCCTGCTGATCGAGGGGATCTCGCGGTCCTGCTCACACGAGCTGGTGCGCCACCGCGCCGGGTTCGGCTACTCGCAGATCTCGCAGCGCTACGTGGACGAGTCGCACGCCGCCTTCGTCATGCCGCCCGCCGTCGCCGGCGATGCGAAGCTCGAAGCCGACTGGCAGGCCCAGGTCACGGAGGCGCAGGCGGCGTACGTCCGGTCGGTGGAAGGGCTGATGCAGCGCTACGAGTGGGTGACGGACAAGGTGCACCGCCGCAAAATGGCGCGCGAAGCGGCGCGGAGCGTGCTGCCGAACGCCACCGAAGTGAAGATCGTCGTGTCCGGGAACGCGCGCGCATGGCGCACGATGCTCGAGCTGCGTTGCGGCGAGGGCGCGGAGCTCGAGATTCGGAGGATGGCGATCGCGGTGTTGCGACTGCTGCAGCAGGAAGCGGGTGCGTTGTTCTCCGATTTCGACATCTACGTCGGCGACGACAAACAGGAGTCGGCGCGCGTCACCTATCACAAGGTCTGACGCAAAAATATTTTTTCTCGACGCATGATGAGTCTTGCGCATCCGTTCCGCATTTCGTATTCTGGTTTCACATGCGGATCGGTCTCGCATACAATGAAAAACCCGACGCCACGCCCGCGTCGGACGCCTACGCGGAATGGGATGACCCATCGACCATCGATGCGGTCGACCAGGCGCTCGGTCTCTTTGGCACCGTCATTCGGCTCGAAGCCGACGAATTGTTCCCACAGAAACTTTCGCTCGCACGCCCCGACATCGTCTTCAACATGGCCGAAGGCCTGCACGGGCCGTGTCGTGAATCGCACGTGCCGGCGCTGTGCGAGTACCTCAACATTCCGTATACCGGCTCCGATCCGCTGACGCTGGCGCTGACGCTGCACAAAGGACGCACCAAGGAAATCCTCGCCTATCGCGGCGTGCCAACGGCGCCGTTCCGCGTGATCGAGCGGGTGTCGGACCTGGAGCGGATGCCCCTGCCCTTCCCGTTGTTCGTGAAGCCCGTGGCCGAGGGGTCCGGCAAAGGCATATTCGTCAATAATTTGTGCGAGACGCCCGCGCAGCTCGCGGAGCGCGTGCCCTTCCTCTTAGATCGCTACGAGCAGCCCGTCCTGGTCGAGACCTATCTCCCGGGCCCCGAGTTCACGGTCGCGATCCTCGGCAACAATGGCGACGTCCGCTGCCTGCCGATCGTGGCATTCGATTTCGCGACGCTGCCTCCCGGCGCGCCGCCGGTCTACGGATACGAGGCGAAGTGGATTTGGGACACGCGCGAGCATCCGCTCGAGATCTTCCAATGCCCGCCCACCGGCGTCGCCGAATCGCTGTGCCGTGAGACGGAGCGGGTGGCGCTCGACGCCTATCGCGCCCTCGGCTGCCGCGACTGGTGCCGCGTCGATGTGCGCGTGGACCGCTTCGGCGTGCCCAACGTCGTCGAGCTGAATCCGCTGCCCGGGATCATTCCCGACCCCGCCATGAATTCGTGCTTCCCCAAAGCGGCGCGGGTCGCCGGGTATGGCTACGACGAGCTGATTCAAGAAGTCGTGCGGCTCGCCTGGAAACGCATTACCGGACGTGCCATCCCGGAGGCCGCGGGGGCGGCGGCGGCCAGCGCGTGAGGGTCGTCATCCTCTACGACCCCGGCGCCGATGATTGGACCGCCGAGGACGTCGCCGGTGTGATGCAGGCGGTCGACGACATCGCCCGCATCTTCGCTGCGTTGAGCCATCAGGTACAGCGCGTTCCCGTACGCCATGACATGCGCTGGTTCAACGCCTGCCGTCGCGCCGATCTCGTTTTCAATCTCTGCGAAGGCGTGCGCGGCGTCGCGCAGTGGGAAGATCACGTCGTCGGGACGCTGGAGCTCGCCGGTATCGCCTACACCGGCTGCGGGCCGTGGACCACGGCGGCCTGCCGCCGCAAGGCGGTCGCCAACACGCTGCTGGAACGCGCCGGGTTGCCGGTGCCGCGCTGGACGATCGCGCAGGGGAAGATCGAGGATGACTTCCCGCTGCCCGCCATCGTCAAGCCCGCCGCCGAGGACGCCAGCGCCGGTCTCGACCGCCAATCGGTCGTCAGCGACCGCAAGAGTCTCAAGGCCCGCATCGCCGCGATGACGGAGCAATTCGACGAGGTGCTGGTCCAGCAGTACATCCCGGGACGCGAATTCAACGTCGGCATCGTGGGCGATCGCACGCTGCCGATCGCCGAGATCGATTTCAGCACGATGCCCGACGGCACGTGGCCGATCCTCACCTATGCCGCCAAGTGGCACGTCGGATCGCCCGAGGACCTGGGCAGCCGTCCCGTCTGCCCCGCGCAGATCCCGCAGCGCTTTGCCGAGCGGCTGTGCCGGCTCGCGGAGACGGCCTGGCGTGTCGTGCAAGGCAAGAGCTACGGGCGTGTGGACCTGCGCGTGGACGACACCGGCAGGCCGTGGATTCTCGAGGTCAACCCCAATCCCGACCTCACCGATGAAGCCGGCCTCTCGCGCATGGCGAAAGCGGCGGGGTGGGAGTATCCCGAGCTGATTCGCCGCATCGCCGAGGGGGCGCTGCGGGAGGCGCAGGGAACGAAGGCCGCGCGTGAGCTGCTCGCTGCGCCCCGTCGGGCACGCGCACCGCGCACGGCTTGAGCAGCTGACTCGGGGCACGGGCCTCTTCCGCGAGGAGGAGGTCGCGACCGCGGTCGAGCTGCTGGATGAGTCCCTGGAAGGGGACGAGGACTATCGGTTCATCGGGGCGTTCGAGGGTGAGCAGCTCGTCGGCTACGCCTGTTGGGGACCGACGCCGGGCACGGCAGCGACTCACGATCTCTACTGGATCGTCGTGAATCGCGAGCACCAAGGGCGAGGCATTGGCACGCAGCTGCTCGCCGAGGTGGAGCAACGACTCACGACGCACGACGCACGATTGGTCGTGGTCGAAACGTCGTCGCGACCCGACTACACGCCGACGAGGAGTTTTTACGAAGCGCGCGGCTACACCAGAGCCGCGACCATTCCGGGGTACTACGCGCCCGGTGACGATCTGGTGGTCTTTACCAAGGATCTGACCTGACGGAGACCTGGCAAGAGCTGCTCCGCAAGAAAAGCATCGCCTCCCTCGACGCCCTGGCCGCGCGGTTCGGCGCGGAACACGTCGGGGACATCGCCCGTCTCCGGCAAGCCGCCGAAAACTTCGAATTCCGCATTTCCCCGGCCATGGTCGACCTGATCAAGTCGCCGGGGGATCCGATCTGGCGGCAGTACGTCCCCACCGTGCAGGAGCTGGAGGTCCAGGACGGCCTCGTGGACTCGCTGGACGAGGACGCGCACTCGCCGGTCCCCAACATCACGCACCGCTATCCCGACCGCGCGCTGTTTCTCGTTTCCCCCGTCTGCGCCGCCTACTGCCGCTTCTGCACCCGGCGCCGCAAGGTGGGCGACCCCGAGAAGATCCCGATGGCGCAGCTGGAGTCGGCGTTCCGCTATCTCGAGGAGCACCCGGAGATCCGCGACGTGATCATGTCGGGCGGCGATCCGCTGCTGCTGTCCGACCGCCGCATCGACGACATCTGCAAGCGGCTGCGCACGATCCCCCACCTCGAGGTGCTGCGCATCGGCAGCCGCGTGCCGTGCCATCTCCCGGAGCGCGTCACGCCGGCGCTGTGCGCGATCCTCAAGCAGTATCACCCGCTCTACATCAACACGCACTTCAATCACCCCGACGAGCTCACGCCGGCCGCCGTGCACGCCCTCGGCATGCTCGCCGACGCCGGCATCCCCCTGGGCTGCCAGACCGTGCTGCTGAAGGGGGTCAACGACGATCCCGAGGTGATGAAGCTGTTGATGCAGCGGCTGCTCGTCGCCCGGGTGCGGCCGTACTACATCTATATGTGCGACCAGGTGGCGGGCGCCGAGCACTTCCGCACGACCGTCGAGAAGGGGCTGGAGATCATCAAGGCGCTCCGGGGCTGGACCTCGGGGCTCGCCGTGCCGCATTTCGTGATCGACGCGCCGGGCGGCGGCGGGAAGATCCCCCTGCTCCCGGAGTACGTGGTGAAGCTGACGGACAAGGAAGTGGTGCTGCGCAACTACGCCGGGAAAACGTACCGGTACAGCCAGCCGGTCGAGCCCATCCTGGTAGGCTGAACGGACCCCTTGCACAGTTTCGAACTCCTCCGCATATTTATGTCGACCAATGCATAAACATACGATGTTCCCGCTGCCGATTAATACGCACACACCCATACCGGGGAGCGGCGGGCCGCGATAGTGCGACGAAAACCAAAGCCCAACCAGCCCGCTCCCTCACCAGAGCGGGCTTTTCGTTTGCTCGATCCCTGGCGCGAGCGCGACGCGTGCGGCGTCGGCTTCGTGGCCCGCGCCGACGGCGAGCGCACGCGCGACATCCTGTCGCTGGCCCTCACGGCCGTCGCTCGCCTCGCGCATCGCGGCGCGGCGTCGAACGATCGCTCCGGTGATGGCGCCGGCGTCCTGACGCAGATTCCCCACCGCCTGCTCGGCGTCGGTGGGGGGCCCGCCGAGCGCGTCGCCCTCGGGATGTTTTTCCTCCCGCCCAACGGCGTCGACGAAGCGGTCGATCTCATCGAGAGCGCGCTCGTGAGCCTCGGCATGCCGGTGCTGGGCTGGCGCGTCGTACCGGTCGACGCGGGCGTGCTCGGGCCGCTCGCCGCCGCGAGCCAGCCGGTGATCCGCCAGCTGTTCGTGGGTCCGCCGTCAGGTCCGCCCAACGCGCAGGCGTGGGAGCGGCGGCTCTACCTGGCGCGGCGCGTCATCGAGCGCCGGGCTGCGCACGCCGGTCTCGAACTCTTCGTCTGCTCGCTCTCGTGCCGCACCGTCGTCTACAAGGCGCTGCTCGTCGGCACCGAGCTGCCGGGCTTCTACGCCGATCTCCGGTCACCGCTGTTCGAGACCGGTATCGCGGTCTTTCATCAGCGCTACTCGACCAACACGCTTCCCAGCTGGCCGCTGGCGCAGCCGTTCCGGTTGCTCGCGCACAACGGCGAGATCAACACGCTGTGGGGCAACCGCAACGCGATGCTGGCGCGGGAGCCGGCCCTGGCCGCGCCGGTGTGGGAGAAGGACGTCGAGAAGCTGAAGCCCGTCATCTGGGCGGACGGCAGCGATTCAGCGAGCCTCGACAATGCGCTCGAGCTGCTGGTTCGGTCGGGACGCGATCCGGTGCATGCCCTCATGATGCTGTTGCCGGAAGCATGGGAGCGGATCCCCGACATGGACCCGGCGCTGCGCAGCTTCTACGAGTATCACGCGGGGCTGATGGAGCCGTGGGACGGCCCTGCCGCGATCGCCTTCTCCGACGGTGTGGTGGCCGGCTCGGCACTCGACCGCAACGGCCTCCGTCCCTGCCGCTACAAGGTGACCCGCGACAACGTGGTGGTGGCCGCGTCTGAAGTCGGCGTCGTGGACTTCGACCCCGCTGACGTCGTCGAGTCCGGACGGCTCGGGCCGGGCGAGCTGCTCGTGGTCGATACCCTGCGTAACGTCGTCCTCCGCAGCGCCGACGCGAAGATCGAGGTGGCGCTGCGTTGTCCCTACCGGCGCTGGAGCAGCCGCGTCGTGCGCGAGCTCCCGACCGACGTCTCGGCGCTCGGCCACGCGCTGCCGCCGGAAGAGCTCACCGCGCGGCAGCATGCCTTCGGCTACAGCCACGAGGATCTGCGCTACGTCATGGCGCCGATGGCCGCGGAGGCACGCGACGCGATCTGGAGCATGGGCGACGACACACCGATCGCGCCGCTTTCTCGTGTGCCGCAAAGCCTCTACGCCTATGTGCGCCAGCGTTTCGCCCAGGTGACGAATCCCGCGATCGACCCGCTCCGCGAGGAGCTCGTCATGTCGCTCGTCATGTATCTGGGGCGGCGCGGCTCATTGCTCGCGCAGCGGCCCGGCGGACGGACGCTGCTGCGCATCGAGCACCCCGTCTTGCGCGCCGAGGAAATGGCCGCGCTGCGGCGTGCCGGTGGCTCCGACCTCACGACGCTCAGCGCGGTGTGGGAGGCGGCCGCCGGCCCCGACGAGCTTGCCCGCGCGTTGGAGACGCTCAGTCGCGATGCGGTCACTGCCGTGCGGCGCGGCGCCACGCTGCTCGTGATCAGCGACCGCGACGCCGACAAGTCCCGCGCCCCGATCCCCATGCTGCTCGCGGTGGGCGCCGTCCACCAAAGCCTGGTGCAGGCCCGGCAGCGCGTGCGCGTCGGCCTCGTGGCCGAGGCGGGCGACGCGTGGGACGTCCATCACTTCGCCGCGCTGTTCGGCTATGGCGCGGAAGCGGTGCATCCCTGGCTGGCACTGCAGTATCTGCGCGACGACGCATCAGCGTCGCGATTCCGCGAGGCGGCCGAAAAGGGGCTGCTCAAGATCCTCTCCAAAATGGGGATCTCGACGCTGCAGTCGTACACCGGCGCGCAAATCTTCGAAGCGATCGGCCTCGGCAGCGAGGTGATGGACCGCTGCTTTACCGGCACGGCGTCCGTCATCGGCGGCGTCGGGTTCCGGGAGATCGCCGAGGACGTGCTGGCCCGCCAGCCAGCCTCCGTGACAGAAGCGCTGCCCGATCACGGTCGGGTGCGCTATCGCCGCGATGGCGAAGACCACGGCTGGTCGCCGCCGCTCGTGCGCGCCTTGCAGCACGCCGAGTACGCCGGGTTCGCGGATGGCGTGCGGGGTCGCGCACCGGCGGGGCCGCGCGACCTGCTCGATTTTCGCGCGCAAACGCCGGTGCCGCTCGACGAAGTCGAGCCCGCCGAGGAGATCCGGCGGCGATTCATCTCCAGCGCCATGTCACTCGGCGCGCTGTCGCCGGAAGCGCACACCACGCTGGCGATCGCGATGAACCGGATGCACGCGCGCTCGAATTCGGGCGAGGGTGGGGAAGATCCGGCGACGTATGCCAGCCGAGCCGACGGCGACCGAGCCGACAATCGCATCAAGCAGGTCGCTTCCGGCCGGTTCGGGGTGACGGCGTCGTATCTCGTCCGCGCGGACGAGCTCGAGATCAAGATTGCCCAGGGCTCCAAGCCCGGTGAAGGCGGCCAGCTGCCGGGCCACAAAGTCACCGACCTGATCGCCCGGCTGCGCCACGCGGTCGTCGGTATTCCGCTGATTTCGCCGCCGCCGCATCACGACATCTATTCGATCGAAGATCTCGCGCAGCTGATTCACGATCTCAAACAGGTGAATCCGGCCGCGCGTGTGGGCGTGAAGCTCGTGGCCGAAGCCGGCGTTGGGACCGTCGCCGCGGGCGTCGCAAAAGCATACGCCGACTACGTGCTCATCTCGGGCCACAACGGGGGCACCGGCGCCTCCCCGTTGTCGTCCATCAAGCACGCGGGCTCGCCGTGGGAAGTCGGCCTGGCGGAGACGCAGGCCATTCTGATGCGCAACAAGCTGCGCGAGCGCATCGAAGTGCGGACGGACGGCGGTTTACGCACCGGACGCGACGTCGTCATCGCCGCCTTGCTCGGCGCCGAGTCGTTCGGGTTCGGCACCGCGACGGTCGTCGCGCTCGGCTGCGCCATGGCGCGCCAATGTCACCTGAACACCTGCCCGACAGGCATCGCCACGCAGCGGCCGGACCTGCGGGCGAAGTTCCGCGGCACGCCGGAACAGGTCATCGCCTACTTCACATTCGTCGCCGAAGAGGTGCGCCGCATCCTGGCTTCCCTGGGCGTGCGGCGGATGGATGATCTCATCGGGCGGGTCGAGCTCTTGCAGCGCATCGAACGCCCGGAGACGCCGCGCGCGAAGCTGCTGGACCTCTCGTTGCTGCTCGTGCCACCGACGGATGCCTCAGCCCCCCGCCGCCGCACCGCCCTGCGCAATGTGCGTCCCGGCCTCGTGTGCCTGGATGCCGAGATTCTGGAGCAGCGGCACTCGGCGTCACGGGTTTGGTCGGTCGGCAATCATCATCTCACGGTCGGCGCGCGCATCGCGGGTGAGCTGGCGCGGGCACACGGCGGCGCCGGGCCGGGCGAGCCACTGCGGCTGCGGTTCCGGGGCAGCGCCGGTCAGAGTTTCGGCGCATTCACGCTTCCCCGGATGCATCTCCACCTGGAGGGCGAGGCGAACGATCACGTCGGCAAAGGGTTATGCGGCGGCGAAATCGTCATCAGGCCATTCCGTGGCGCCGGCTATACCAGCGGCGCGCTGATCGGGAATACCGCCTTATACGGCGCGACGTCCGGCCAGCTCTTTGCGGCCGGAGGCGCCGGCGACCGCTTTGCAGTGCGTAACTCCGGCGCCGTTGCTGTGATCGAGGGCGCCGGCGACCACTGCTGCGAGTACATGACCGGTGGCGTCGTGGCGGTACTCGGACCCGTTGGCAGGAACTTTGCGGCGGGGATGTCGAATGGCATCGCCTACGTCCTCGACGAGCGCGGCGTGCTCGAAGGGCACTGCAACCTGGAGATGGTGGCGGTCAATGGTCTCAACGAGATGGACGAGCGTGTGCTGCGCAAGCTCATCCAGCAGCACTTCCACAAAACCGGCAGCACCCGCGCCCGCATGATCCTCGCTCAGTGGGACGCGTACCGTCGGTTGTTCCGAAAGGTCGCACCGCCCGCGGTGGCGGCGATCGAACCGGTGGCCCCCCCACCCCCCCACCCCCAATCGACTGGGAGTCCAGCATGAAACTCATCACGACCATCGTGCGTCCCGATCGCCTCCCCGAGGTCAAGGCGGCGCTGTTTCGGGCCGGGATCACGGGGATCACGCTGAGCCGCGTCAGCGGTCACGGCGGCGAACACGAGCTGGTCGAGCAGTATCGAGGTACGGCACTCGTCATGGAGTTCCACGAAAAAGTGAAGATCGAAATGGTGTGCTCCGAGCCGTTCGTCGAGCCGTGTGTCAAGGCAATTCTCTCGGCGGCCCGCACCGGCGAAGTGGGCGACGGAAAGATCTTCGTGCAGCCAATCGAACGGGTGATACGCATCCGTACGGGCGAGGCGGACAACGCCGCGCTGACCGCAGTCAACGCCGACGTAGTCCAACGTGCCGCCATCAACGCCGCCGGTACGGGAGGTGTGGGATGACGCAAGGCGCCGTGTCCTCGGGCGATACCGCCTGGGTCCTCACGTCGAGCGCCCTCGTCCTCTTGATGACCGTGGGGCTCGCGTTCTTCTACGGCGGCCTGGTGCGGCCCAAGAACGCCCTCAACACGATGATGATGAGCGTCGTCGCGCTCGGCGTGATCGGCGTCCAGTGGATGCTGGTCGGGTATTCGATCGCGTTCGGTCCCGGCAATTCGTGGCTGGGTGGCCTCGCATGGTTCGGGCTGCACAACGTCGGGATGGACCCCAATCCGACGTATTCGGCGACGATCCCGCTGCAGGCCCACGCGATGTTCCAGGGGATGTTCGCGATCATCACCCCCGCCCTGATCTCGGGCGCGATCGTGGAGCGAATGCGCTTCCGGGGTTACATCGTGTTCCTCGTCCTGTGGGCGACGCTGATCTACGATCCGTTGGCCCACTGGGTGTG
>Ga0137415_10000752_pt1 | contig 31623 bp, 24 predicted proteins | sample CZODoug3_1_1_16f_FD_183082 | JGI IMG/M metagenome (GOLD analysis project Ga0137415, IMG submission 183082) | Vadose zone soil fungal communities from Angelo Coast Range Reserve, California, USA - CZODoug3_1_1_16fungal (Hybrid Assembly) | ecosystem: Environmental > Terrestrial > Soil > Vadose...
GGCTGGGAGACTAGGATTCGAACCTAGATAGCCAGATCCAGAATCTGGAGTCCTACCGTTGGACGATCTCCCACCCGTCGCGAGGAAAAAAACGAACCGCAGCGCGTTCCCGATAATCGGGACCGCTACGATTCTACCTATCTAATTTAATCGGGTTTTTCGCAGTCGTCAACCGCGCCCGGCACAAACAAGCTCCGAATCTGCGATCAACGCGCGTTTTCTGCGGGTTTAGCCTCCGCGCTCCCACCGCCCGCAACGGGCACCATTCGGCCCTTGCGAATCGCGTACTCGACGTTGCCCCAGCGAATGCGATTCGAACCAAAACTCGCGAGCCAGACCACAAAATGAATGGCGTCCCGCAGCGGTACAAGCCAAATCTTCCGGCGCAAGAATTCGTCTCTGACTCCCCAAATTCCCACCGTCCAGGCCATCGCAAAACGCAGAATCAAGTACGCAAGCAGATAGAAGGCTGCGATCCGCTTCGTTGGCGCGACTAGTGCGGCGAGCAGACTCCAAGGAAACCCTTGCGTAAGAAGAAGTCCGACATAGGACAGCGGCCTGCACAAGCGAACAGTCCGGGCCCAGCGCACTTGATGGTCCCAAAAGCTGCGAAGGGTTTGGGCGGGATACATGGTCCAGACAGCTTCGCGCGAGAGGACGACTTCGCCACCGGCTTTAGTAATGCGGTGACCGAGTTCATAGTCGTCGGCAAGCGTGTCCGCGATAGCCTCGAAGCCGCCCATTTTCCCAAGCCACTTCTTGGTCGTGGCAATGGAAGCTCCGAGCGCGAAGGAGATTCCTTCCGTCCATCCGGCCATCAGCACTCCGGCGAAAAAATCGCTGGAAGCACCCACGGCTTCGAGCTCCGCGCCGGGATTTTTTTCGGCGATGCCGCGATAGAAGGAAGTCACCGCACCGACCTTCTTATCGGCAAGCGGAGCCACAACTTCACGCAAGAAATTTGGCCCGACGCGCACGTCGCCATCGGTAAGCACCAGCACTTCGTTCTGTGCTTCCCCTGCAAGCCGCGCCAGCTTGTTTACCTTACGGTTTGCGCCCAGGTGCTCCGCGCCCACAAGCAAGCGAATGCGCTGCTCAGGAAATTCCGCGATGATTCGGTTGATCACCGCCACGGCTGGATCTGAGTCGTCGTTCACGGCGAACAAAATCTCGTAGTCCGGGTATTCCTGGCGGCAAAAACTTGCGAAATTTTCGTAAGAGCCAAAATCCACGCCGCGGACTGGTTTGAGAATGCTTACCGATGGCGTGAAATCAGGCAGGACTCGCGCGCGCTCCCGCTTGAAGAAGCGCAGAGCTACGAGCGTTGCCAGGGCGTAATAAACCAGCGGAGCCGCGGCCAGCACGAGCACGGCATAGCACCACGCTGCGGAGACCTGAATCATGCGGATTTGTGAGTCATCGAAGACAACTTTTCGGGATGCTTGCTCTTTGAGCTACTCTAGCGGCTCGCGCCGCGTGCACCAATCTTACGCGAACTCGAATTCTTTGAATACTTTGGAGGAATGGCTCATGGCGGGACCCGAGACCCTTCGGTTATTGGTGCGCACCGGCGCGATGTTCCTCGCCGGGAATCAACCGCATCAAACCGCGCTTCCTCAATTCGAAGAAGTCATCTCGCCAGCCAACCCTCCGGCTAGCATAGCTCGCCATCCACAGGAGTGATCCCAGCAAGTCGCGCAGGGGATACAGCCACGCGAGGCGAAGGGCGTTTCTGTCTTTCACCACGTACCAGCCCACCAGCACGCATTGGAACACACGCACTGCAACGGTCCATCCCAGAGCCGCCAGCCCAAGCCAGGGTTTGCCCATCATCGTAGCAGTCGCAAACACCAGCAGACCGAAGAGCAATCCAAACGTGAGTCCGGTGCCGAGATGACCCATAGGCCGTGAAAAGCGCGTGCTCTTCATCCAATTCCACTGGTGGCCGAGGGACTTCTCAAACTTCGTATTCACGATACAATGGTCGATCACCTGGTCCGACAGCACCACGGTGCTTCCGCTTTCGGAGACGAGTCTGCCAAGCATGAAGTCATCCGCGTAGTAATTTCCCAGCTTCTCGAAACCGCCGATCCGATCAACGCAACTTTTCCGTACGGCCATGGACGGGCCGAGGGCGAACCGCATGCCCTCCAGCATTTCGGCCACAAGCACGCCCGAAGTCATCTCCACGGACATGCCCAGGCCTTCGAGCCGCGCCCAAAATCCGCCTTGTACGGCTACGCCGCGATAGACACAGGTGACCAATCCCGTCTGGTCCTGGCGAAACGGTTCCACCACGGCGCGCAAGTATTCTGGCTCTACTCGCACATCGCTGTCCGTAATCACCAAAATGTCATGCCGCGCTGCGGACTTCATCGTATTCATGGAAAAGCACCGCGCGTTGGGCCACGGTGGCTCTCCGGAAGTCATGATCCGCACCGGCACGCTGGGATACTTCTCAGACAAATCGCGGGCGATCGACAGCCCCTGGTCCGTCTCGTGTCGCGAGCAGAACAGAATCTCGTATTCCGGATAATCCAACTGAAAGAATCCTTCCAGGAACTCCCGCAAGCCCGGCTCCGCACCGTGCAAAGGCTTCAGCACGCTTACGGGGGGCGTAAAAGCCGGCGTGGTCTTGGGCCGTCGCCGAAAACGAATTGTGGCGGCAAATACCAAGGCGATGTAAATCGTCGATGTCAGGATTCCAGCCACCCCGAAAAGAAGAAAGATTCTTAACATATCCAGATGCGCCAGCGCCGCGTCACCCTATCCGCTTGCAGTGCTTGATTGAATCTTGGATGAAGCCCTGAGGGGGAGAGAAATCGGAGTGTCCAAAGGCAAAGAAACACACGCAGCTAGCCACGCAGTCCTGCCAAGAATTTCCGGCGACATTCCTCCGCCCCAATTCCCAGGGCATCGCCAATCGATGCAAAAGAACCCTGCCCGTCAAACAAGAATCCTCGCCTGCAAACGTAGGTTGTCGAGTCTGATGCAACGCTTTTTTAATTGGTTGCCGCGGTGTGACCTGGAACCCCGTCGGCGCCAATTTCATTCTGTAAACTATCACCGCATTGCAATCTATTGATAAGCATTTTTTTCAGAAGTTTGTTGCTCAACCGGCGGCAACCAGCGCAACGCCTGCACAAACCAGCAGGACACCGGCCCATCGCGCGGTGCTGATCTGCTCGCCCAGAATGTACTTTGCGCCAAGAGTGCCAACCACGTAGCTGAGCGCCGACGCAGGAATCACCAAACTAATGGGCTCCCAGGAAAGCAATATCAGCAACGAATAAAACGAAAGCGCCATCAACGGCACTCCCGCCCAGAACCAGCCATTGCGCATTGCTCGACCAAGGAATTGTAGCAACTCCAGCGGCCGCAAGCGCGCCGGTTCACCGGTAGCTTTCATTCCGTGGGTGATAGCGATCTCGCCCCCGGTGCTGCCCAGAATCAGAACCGTGAGTGCCAGAATGACGCGCATCATGCCACGGCCTCGCCGGCCACTGCGGTCGTGCGTGGTTTTGTTTGCCCCACCAACAATACTCCCACGCAAATCAGTACCACGCCAAACCAGCGCCGCGGCGACACCGACTCATGCAAGAAAACAACCGCGAGCAACGTGAGCAAGGCATACCCAAACGCGCCTGCGGGCATCACGTAGCTGTAGTCCGCCCAGCTGAGCACCGTCATATAACTAAGCATGAAGCCAGTAAGAAAGAAGATCGCGATCCAGATTGTCCCGCTGGCCACCGTCAGGCGGAAAGCCTGCGCGAGTCCCGAAGGTGTAAGACGGACCGCGCCGATCTGCGACATGCCGCGCTTCAGCATCAGGTCGCCGGCGTTGGCGCACACCACCATTGCCAAGACCATGACCAGCGTCTTGATTCGCAGTCTTCTCTCGCTTGCCATTTTGCGGAGGTTAGTCGTTTCCGGAAGCTGTAGACGTCCCCGGCACGGAAACGATGGGTTTGTCGAAGTCGCCGCCCTTGCGCACCCACTTCAGGCGCTCGGCTCGAAGTGCCAGAAATTCCGTCGCTTCGTGGTACAGGCGTTTCCGCTCGTGGCTATCCCACAGCGCTTCCTTCACGATGCGCCAAACCACCTTGGGCCGGAAGTAATACTCATCGTAAAAGCGGTTCACGCCCGCCATCATCTCGGCTTTGGACAAGTGCGGGTACTCGATATGCGGCAACTGATGACCGCCGGAATCTGCCAGGGCCTCGACCTTCAGAAACCCTTGCTGCGCCATGGTGTCGTGCAATTCTGTTCCGGGCATGGCGTGGGCCAGCGAAACTTGAATCGTCTCGCAATCGAGTTCCTTTGCGTAATCAATGGTCTTCTGGATCGACTCTTTGGTCTCGCCCGGCAATCCGATGATGAAGTCGCCGTGAACCTTGATTCCGACCTTGCGGCAGTTTTTCATGAAGGCACGGCCCATTTCCACCGTAGCGCCCTTCTTGATGTTTTTCAGGATTTGCGGTTCGCCGGATTCGAAGCCCACGATAAAGAGCCGTGCCCCGCCATCTGCCATCCCCTTTACCGTTTCGTAGTCGCTGTGCACGCGCGCCGTGGAAGACCACTGAAACTTCAGCGGCCTGAACTTGGCGCAAAGATCCAGCACGCGGTCCTTGCGGATATTGAAAGTGTCGTCGTCGAAGAAAATCTCTTTCATTTGCGGGAAATAGCCGAGCGCTTGCTTCACTTCCCGCGCCACGTTTTCCGTGGAGCGCGTCCGCCAGGCATGTCCCGAAATCGTCTGCGGCCACATACAGAAAGTGCAAAGCGCCGGGCATCCCCGCGTGGTGTAGAACGACACGTAGGGGTGCAGCAGGAACGGAACGTTGTAGCGTTCGATTTCCAGGTCGCGTTTATAAATATCCGTGGCGAACGGCAGTGCGTCCAGCTCTTCCGTGTGCAGTTGCGGGCGTTCCGCGTTGTGCACGATCTTTCCATCTTTGCGGAAGCTGACGCCCATGATTTCGCTCAGCGGCTTCCCATGCGCATATTCCACCACCGAATGATCGAACTCTCCGCGCGTCACAAAATCGATGTCCGCGCTGGCATTCAGCGTCTCATCCGGCTTGATGTGCCCGTGCGGTCCGACGAAAGCAATTTTCAAGCTCGGGTTGGCTTCCTTGATTTTCCGGATAAGCTTGACGTCGCTTTCCAACCCAACCGTGGAGGTGAACAGGACCAGAAATTCGTAGTCTTTACAGATCTGGATGGTCCGTTGCCAATTGATTTTGTGGGGAGAGGCGTCCAGCAGCCTGCTCCCGGGGATCATTCCCGCGGGGTACGTCAGCCAAACCGGGTACCAGTAGGATTCAATCTCCCGTGTCGCAGGCCAACGCGAACTCGCACCGCCATCGAAATTCTCGAAGCTCGGCGGATTCATCAACAATGTTTTCATTACATCCGGCATTCTTCACCCTCAGTTTCGCGCAATAAAATAGTCCGCCCTAATCCTCGGTTCCCGCGGACAGCCCATGTAATGGAAGGATCGCGCAAGCGCGCGGACTGGAGCCCCCCATCTATAAGTATAGTCTACCTGACTTCGCTATAACGCCTCAAACCTTTCTGCCATTGGGTGTTTACCAGGCAGCGAACGACAATCCGCAGCATCGAAAGGGTTTACCGGCATTCGCTTGAGAATCAGTGCCGGGCCACAGCCACTTCATCCGCTGCCGACGAAAGTAGGCCCCAAATGCGATCCACCCAATCGAGGTGCTCTGGCTTCATGAGCACCGACCGCAGGCAAGTCATCGTCTCGCGATCGCGCTTCATCGCTCCCAGATTCGCCTCCCACAAACCAACCGGCAATTCCGCTAATGCCAGATGCAGATCATGTCTGGCTGCGGCTTCGAATACCTGAGGGCTTAGAACAGAAGCCTCACTAACGCTCGGAGCCTTTGGAACAAATACCACAATGTCCAATTCCGGCGCAAAGGCGGTCACAAAGTGTTCGTCCGCCCGCACTTTTTCAAAAAGTGCCAGCGCCGCCTTTCTTCCCCGTTCCAACCCTCTCGCGAATTCGCCGCCTTTTTTCAGTGGCAGCAATCTCTGCGTTGCCCACAAGGCAGCCGCGGCAGCACCGGGACGAGAGCACTCCAAGCTGATCTCTCCCAGATGCAATTCGGCCGAGCTGAAATAAGTGTAAGGAGAATCGTGTTTGTATAGCCTCCCGACTCCGGGGTCGCGAAAGAGCACGCAACCGCACCCATACGGTTGCAAACCGTGTTTATGCGGATCGATCACGATAGAGTCCGTTTCTCCAATCCGCGCAAACGCCCGGGCGGCATCCTTTGCCAGAATTTCTGTGAGCACAAAATAGCCGCCGTACGCCGCATCCGCATGTACTCGAAATCTGTGTTTTTCGCCAAGCTCAAGAATCTCCGGGAGGGGATCCACCGAACCCGTTGCCGTCGTACCCATTGTCGCTACTACGGTTCCGACGCCGCCGCGTTCCACGCGCTTCGCCAGCGCGTTCGCATCCATGCGGCCCCGCGAATCGCACGGCACCGTTTCGAATGGCAACTGCAGAACCGCAGTGACCCGCCCGTGTGTATAGTGAGCCTGTTCGCTGGCGAGAATTTTCTTTCCCGGCTGCAATTGTCCCGCAACCCATAAGGCTTCGAGATTCGCCATGGTTCCGCCGCTGCAAAGATGCCCCAGAAAACCCTTCCATCCAAACATGCCGGCGATCTCCGCGACCGCCTCTTTTTCCATGGCCGACGTCGCACGCCCGCCATCCAGCGCGTGATTGTTTGGATTGATCCACATGGCCAGCGCATACGCCAGCATCGCCACGGGGTGTGGCGGCTTTAGCATCTGCCCAGCGTATAACGGATGAAAATAAGGATAGTTGTCTTGCAGTCTTTCGGCCGTAGCGTTGAGGGTTTCCGCAAGCCGCTCAATTCCGGGCGCCTGACTCTCAAGAGGCCGCAACTTCGAAAATCCAGCGTCTAATGTCTTCGCGGCCTGGATAAGCAGCTCCAGACTCTTCTGATCCAGCATCCCGATCCTCGCCCGCGATCTGCCTCTGCCTTTCACCTATTCCCTAACGCCCATCCCCTCTCTTCTCACTGCCACACTTTATCCAATTGCCCTGCCGTCTTCAGCAATTCCAGCTGCGCCTGCTGCTTTTGAAAGTTCGCATCCAGATAGGCCATCCACTTTTCGTTCTCTTCCAGGCGCGCTCTTTCGACTTCGCGGAGATTCAACTTCCCCTCGGCAAACTGTGATTGAAACACGGCAACATTTTGCTGCGCGAGCTGCAATTCCAGCCGCGCCACCTCTTTGGCCGCATCCCTTTCGCGCACCCGCCGCGTCTTTTGCCTCACATCGGCCGTCAATTCGGTTTTCTTGTTCGTAAGGTTGACCTTGGCCGCCTCCAGGTTGATCTGCGCTAATCCTATGTCTGCTTTTATCTTCGCGCTGAAAATCGGAATATGCATGTCGATACCCGCATTGAAATTGTTCCGTTGAAACGTTGTGAAAAACTGAGAGTAATTGTTGAACTTCGCCAGCACGCTGTAGACGCTGACAAGTTCCAGTGTCGGAAAATACCCGCGCCGCTCACCCTTTAGCCGAAATTCTTTACCGCGGACGTCGGACTCCGCAAGCTGCAGTCCCGCATTGTGCGTCATTGCCAGGGCCACGAGGTTGTCCCCTGCCTGTTCGGCTTCCCCGGGCAACTCTTCGGGTGTGACCTCCATGGCTTGCGCCTCCGAAAATCCCAGCTGGTATCTTAAAAAAACTTCCAGCTCATCCTCCCGGCCTTCCAGTTGCAATACTCGCTGAATCACCTGCGCCTTCGTGAGTTGCGCTTTTGTCACTTCCACCGGCAGTTCGTATCCTTCTCCCTGCCGTTCCTGCGTCACTTGCAGGATCTTCTCCGCGCTTTCTTGCTCCTTGCGCAACAACTCGAGCGAATACCGCACCTTTCCCAATTCCAGATAGGCCATCGCGGTTCGCGTAATTACGCTGTTCTTCGCATCTTCGAGCAGAATCCTCTGAGCCTTGGCCTGCTCTTGGGTCTCTTTCGCCTGGCCTCGCAGCGGTTCGTTGAAAACCTGCTCCGTGTACGACACGTTGAAGATCGATGGTGCGCGCCCGCCCGGCGTTTCCGGTATGCCGTAGGTGTACCCCGCCCCGGAGCCTGCGTACAGATTGGGCATGAACTGCGCCTTGGTGATCTGCGCGGCGCGATCCGCCACGCTGGCCTGAATCTTCGCCACTTGAATCTCTTTGCTGTTCTGCAACGCCAGTTCGATCGCCCGTTTTAGGGTCAGCGCCATGGGAGCCCCGTCCTTGGGCGATTCCTGCGCCGCCGGCTGACTGGCTTTCTGGGCGGATGCCTCCTGCGCGCCCGCAGCGCCGCCGTACAGCACCATCAGGGCGGTCATTCCCGCGACTCGTCTCAGTAATTGCATTTCATACTCCTTCGTGGCCGCTCAATTTCTCCGACCCCTGGTCCCTTCCCTCATTCATATCTCAACGACTCCACAGGTTGCAGGCTTGCCGCCTGGTTCGCTGGCAAATACCCGAAAAAAAGCCCCGTGGAACACGACACCACGAACGCGATAATCACGCTCAGCGGTGACACCGGAACGCGCAGATTTCCCGGCAAAAAAGACTGGATTGTCACCGGCACAGCGATTCCAATCAAGATTCCGATAACCGCCCCTCCTCCGCTGATCAAGAAGGATTCGATCAAAAACTGGTACAGAATTTCCCGCCGCGCCGCTCCTATCGCCTTGCGAATCCCAATCTCCCTTGTCCGCTCAGTCACCGTCACCAGCATGATGTTCATGATCCCTACTCCGCTGATCACCAGTGCGATGAACGCGATAATGATCAGCACAATCGTGAGCGCGAGCGAGATATTCCTCGCCGCATTCAGTATCGCTGTCAGCGTTAGCACTTTGTATTCCGCTTCCGAGGGATGCCTGCTCCGCAGCAGTTGACCCAATTGCCGCTCGACGGACGGCACGTCTTCGGCCCGGGCCGCTTGTACGCCCAACAGACGCACAACTTCCATGCCGGTGTAATACTTCATGAGCGTAAAGGGGAGGATGACAGAGTTGTCCTGAATATCCGAAAGGCCGAAAGTCTCGACGCGCTCACGGAAAACGCCGATCACCGTGAACGTCAGCTCTCCCATCCGAATCGGTCTCCCGACTGGATTGTCTTGGCCAAAAATCTTGTCCGCGAGCTGCGCTGTGACGAGACAGACTTTGCTGCGCATTTCCATATCCGCGGCATCGAGAAAGCGCCCCCGCAATACGACAAGCCGCCGAATCGCCTGGTAACCCTCCGTCACTCCAACCAGATTCACGGGGCGCTCCACGCCGCCGGCAACCACATTCATGGGCAGTTCGCGGGACCCTGCTACTTCAACTACATTGGGAATGGACTTGGCGGCTTCCATGTCTTCCAGGGTCATTTCATAGTTGAGCGGCTGCGGCTTGTCCGGCCGCTGGACCAACTCCACCTGAATCAAGTTCGAGCCGACGGCCTCGATCTGCGAAAGCACGAATTTCCTGCTGGTCAGTGCCACGGTGACTACCAAAACGATGGAGGCGCTTCCGATAATTACACCTAGCGACGTCAGGATGGCCCGCAATTTATTCGCGCGTAGCGCGTCGATTGCTACTGTTACCGTCTCGCGGATGTCCATCATCAACCTTTGGCCGGATTATTTCAGCGGCTAATACGATACTCTCAGTTCTTCTTTAACTTTTTCATCGCTTCCTGCGCCATTTTGTTCTTGGGATCCAATTTCAGCGCGCTCTCAAATTCATTGACGGCTTCTTCTATTTTGTTCTGCTCTTCGAAGAGTCGGCCCATCCAGGCATGTATCCAGGCCGGTCGCGGATATCCCGATCGAATCGGGGCTTTCTTCGCGTATGCCGCCAGCAATCGTTCGGCTCTTTCCAGGTTTTCTTTCTTCAAGACCAGAGCAACGCCTCGGTAAAACTGTCCTCTGGGATCACCTGGCGCCGCGCGTTCCCCTGAGTCGGCGACCGCCAGCAGTAACTCCGGTTCAGCGCGCTTTGCTGCGTAATCCCCGATGTCGTAGATCAGCTCTGATGACTTTGGGTTGCTCTCCAGTGCTTTGGCGAACTCCTCGTCCGCCTTGGCGAAGTCCTTCTTCTGACGCCGGCAATTCCCCGCCGCGAAATGCCCTTCGGCCACATCCATCTCCGCTAATTGTTTGATCTGCGGCCAGGCCTTCTCTTCGCCGCCGCCCACCATGCCTGGAGCGCTACAATCGAATTCGATCAGCACTTGCCGCGCCGAATAATTCTTCGCGTCGAGCTGTACGGCTGTCTCGAATTCCTTGCGTGTTTTCTTGGCCAGTGATATTGCCGAAAACCAGCTGGCATGATCGGCCTTTTCTCCGTACGCTCTCCCCAACCACTCGTGGTAGATGGAATTCTGCGGGTCGATCGCCACGGCCTTCTCCGCGCTCTTAATCGCTGGGTCGTGCTGCTGCAGTTCGAGATAACTTTTCGCCAGCAACAATTGCACGTCGCCATTCTGCGGATCGGCCACCGCAGCCGCCTGCAGCGCCTGGATGGCCTTTGGATACTCACTGGCCTCGTACGCGCGCCGGCCCACTTCGAGGCTGGCTTCTTGCTTGACGGTCGTTGCTGCAATCGCTCCGCTCGCAATGCACAGGGCTGCGAGCAGCCACTTCATCCGCTTAACCATTCCATCGTTCCGGTAAGACCAAAACTTCGGTCGTAATGACGGTAACAGTCATGCCATCTCGCAAATCGACGTCCCCAGGCAGGGCCACCAGATCTCCTTCTTGCAAGCCGCTTACTACTTCGTAGTTCGTGGCATCAGCTATGCCTACGTGAATCTCCCGCTTCTCCAGCGTCGATTTTCCGACGCCCAGCTGGTTCTGCCGCACCACAAACACGTATCGCCTTCCGCCCTCAGCCGCCACCGCGCCTCGCGGCACGGACAGAACGCCGATGCGTTCCCGCGAATTGATGCGCACGTTCACATTGATATTCGGCAGCAGCTCCAGCTTGTCGTTGTTCACCGCGCAGAGTAACTCACCTACACTGCGGTTCTGGTGCGGCACTACCTGCTTCGGAATGTTCTCTGTTTTCCCCACCCATGTCTTGCTCGGCAACGCATCCCAGGTAATCTTCACCGGCTCGTTCACTTCCAGCGCGCCGAGTTCCGGCTCATCGATGAATGCCCGCACGCGAACCTTGTGCAGGTCCGCCATTTCTGCGAGAAGATCTCCGAGCTTGACGTAATCTCCCGCCTTCGCCGGCAACGAGTAGAGCGTTCCATCCGCCGGCGCGGTGATCCGACCTTGGCGCACTTTTTCATTTAGCGCGGCGACTTCGTTTTGAATCTGCTGCACGCGTAGCGCGGCCTGGTCCGTGCCCAGTTTCAGGCTGCGTTCAAATTCCTGTTTCGCCGCCGCCAGCCGCGTCACCTCCGATTGCGCTTTCGTCAAGGCCAGGTCGTTCGCATCGAGTTCCTCCTGCGTAGCCGCTTGCTGTCCAATCAGCCGCAGCAGCACTTCATGATTCTTCTGCAACCGGTCGCGCTCGGCTTGCATTTTTGCCAGGCTCGCCACTCCAACTCTGGCGGCGTCGTCCGGTCTTCCGCCGGCCTTGGCCGCGAGCAAATCGTCTTCCGCCTTGAGGAGCTTGCTCTCGGCTTCGGAAAGCCGCGCCGCTGCATCCTTTACATCCAATTCCAGGATCAATTGGCCTTTCTTGACCGTGTGTCCCTCGGTCGCGCGCACCTTCTCCACAAATGTATCCAGTTGTGCTCGTATCACGTAAGGTGAAATGGGCTCCACCTTTCCATTGCTGCTGATCGACGAGATCAGGTTTTCCCGCATTGGCGTCACGGCCGAAATCTTCGGCACCGGCTTTCGCCCGCTGACTCTGATCCCCGCGTACGCCAGCACTCCCGCTAGCGCCAGGTAGAGCAAAATCCGATTTCGCAGCCTGCGATCCATATTTTCCTATCCTGCGTCGTCTCGCACTCCGCACCTAACGAGACGCAAGAACACATCCCTCGGGCCCAGTGTTTCCCTTACTTGTCCGTGGCTTGCTTGACCCCTGTTAGGAAGGCGCCAAGGACTTCATTCTAACAAGAGCAGCGCGGCTTTCTCTAGATTCCTTGCGGGCGTTGTTTATTCTGCGCCCTGCTTTCCCTTGACCCATTCGCCGGATCCGCCATCCCTCATTCTTAAGTGATGCCTCTCTTGTATTCCTGGGATGCCGCCTACCCGTTATGGCCGGAAGACCTCGTCGTGCTAGAATTCGCCCATGTCTATTGAGAGCAGCCCCGAGAAAACCGCCGCTCCCCCCGCGGGTAGCTTGAACAAGCCCATCCAGGCCGGCGCTATCGTTAGCCCTGTCCTCCACCGCGTCTGCATCCAGTGCAATAACATGTTCCGCGTTACTCCCGACAGGTTTGATGCCAAACAGTGCCCCAATTGCCACAAAGGCTGAACCGTAACATTTCCCCTCGGGCCGCGTAGTACACTGTGAACGCTCTGTGCCCTGTTTCACGAACTCCCATTAAGGGGTCCTTCGATGATTGAAGCTCGTGCCCTGTCCAAGCGCTTCCAGGACAAGAAGCGCGGTGAAATCCGCGCCGTCGATAACGTCAGCTTCACCTGCCAACCCGGCAAGATTTACGGCCTCCTAGGGGCCAACGGCGCCGGAAAGACCACGACTCTTCGCATGCTCGCTACCATCCTCGAGCCCACCGACGGTACCGCCATCGTTTGCGGCCACGACGTCGTCGAGCAGCCAGAAAAAGTGCGCGCCAACGTCGGCTTCCTTTCCACCGCCACCGCCCTTTATCGCAGGCTCACCGCCCAGGAATTTGTCGAATACTTTGGTCGCCTCAATGGTTTAGACGAAGCCACCCTGAAAAAGCGCGTCGACGACATTTTCAATCGCCTCGACATGAACGGTTTCCGCGACCGCCGCTGCGACAAGCTCTCAACCGGCATGATGCAGAAGACTTCCATCGCCCGCACTCTCGTCCATGACCCACCTGTCATGATCTTCGATGAGCCTACCAACGGCCTGGATATCATGACCGCTCGTACCATCACGGCTTTCATCCGCGAATGCCGCAACAGCGGCAAAACCGTCATCTTTTCCACCCACATCATGAGTGAGGTCGAAAAGCTCTGCGACACCATCGGCATCATTCAGTCCGGTAAACTCCTTGTCGAGGGCTCCCTCGACCAGCTTCGCGACAAGTACGCCGAGCACGAACTCGAAGAAATTTTCGTCAAAGTCGTCACGCCCCACTTCGTCGCCGAGGAGGCCAACTGACATGTCCATGCGCAATGTCGGCATCGTCTATCGCAAGGAACTCACCGAGGCCCTCCGCGACCGGCGCACGGTCATCTCTACGATACTCGTGCCTCTCCTGCTCTTCCCCGTCCTTAGCGTCGGCTTTGGCTCGCTCGCTGTCACCCTCGTCGGCAAGGCCAAGGAAGAAGTCCCCAAAGTCATGCTTCGCGGCGGCGAAGATTCTCCTGCCGTTATCGAAGGACTGAAGAAGCTCGACAAGATCGAAATTGTCCCGGAGACACCCGGCTGGAAAGATCAGATCATCAACAAGGAAATCCGCGCTGCCGTGGAGATTCCCTCTGGTTTTCAAGCCGACGTGGCCCAGCAGAAATCAGACACCGTCAAAATCTTCAACTATCAAGGAGAAATGAAATCTGAATTTGCGTCGGACAAGATCGAAACATACATGAAGGAATATCGCGACAAAGTGGTGAAGGAGCGTCTTGCTGCGAAGAACCTCGCGGAAACCGTGCTCAAACCCTTTGAGGTCAACAGGGAAAACGTCGCGCCTCCCGAAAAAGTCAGCGGCGCCGCTTTCGGCGGCATCATCGGCTACATGGTCATCCTTCTCTGCATGACCGGCGCGATGTATCCCTCCATGGACCTGACTGCCGGCGAAAAGGAACGCGGCACCATGGAAACCATTCTCTCCAGTCCCATCTCCCGCATGCATCTTGTTCTTGGCAAATTCTTTCTGATCCTTACGGCGGCACTGGGCACGGCCGCTCTGTCCGTTTTGTCAATGGGCGTTTCTTTCTCTGTCTTAAGCCACTACACCGGGAAAACCGAAGGCGGGCGCGCCGCTGCTGCTGAATTTGTCCTCAAGCTCGGACCCAAGACAGTGATTTCGGTGTTCCTCATGGCTCTTCCCATTGCCGTCCTCTTCTCCGCCACCCTGATGACCATCGCGCTCTTCGCCAAAACCTACAAAGAAGCCCAGAGCTATCTCACACCGATGACGTTTGTGGTCATCATCCCCGCTGTCGCCGCCATGCTTCCCGGCGTGGAGCTCACTCCCAAGCTTTCGCTCATCCCAATTCTCGGCACCAGCCTTCTCTGCAAAGAGCTTGTCGCCGGCACTTATCACTGGAATCTCATCGCCATTATCTTCGCTTCAAACTGTGTCTATGCCGCGGTCGCGCTTTTCCTGGCCATAAAAATGTTCCAGCGCGAATCCGTCCTGTTCCGCTCTTAACGTTCGCTCCTGGTGGGGCGTCCGCAGCTGCGGACGCCCTGTCTTTCTTTTCCAGGCACACGAAACGTGGTGCCCTCGTTTCTCCCAGGCCTGCTTTTCAGCTCCGGTGACACGGTCCTCAACCTGTGCGTTTCTCCATCAAGTCTCGCATCACTGCGTCCGAAAATTACCAGCGTACGCACCAGGGCACATCTCTTAATGCCTCTATCCTCAGGCCATAAAAAGGCGCACACTAGTCTCGAGGTTAAACCCATGGTTGCTGCTGCCGGTGTCTGGAAAAAGAAACGCGACGACTTGAAAACCAAGAGAAACTCGCTATTCGCAGTCTACACAAGGGACCCTCAAAATATTTCCCTCGCTCGAGAAATTAAGGCGCTGGACGACGAAATCGCCGACTGCACCCAGCACGTCGAACAAGAAAGACGCGCCGAGCAACGCGCCGCTTCTCCCGCTGCCAAACTCGTCACCACTCCCAAGTAATTCTGAATGCGCTTCCAACAGGGCGAACGCTGCCCGGCGTGTTGCCCCTATCGCTGCTTGACTTCAACCTGCACCGGCCGCGCCACCGCACTTACTTCAGGATCGTAGTATTCATACACGCGTGACCGGAACGTGCACGCCCGAATTGGATACTTCGCGCGCAACCGAAACTTCAGCGTCACCGTGTCGCCCGGCGCAAACGAATCGAAATACAGAATGGCCTGCGTGGCCGTCAAGCTGAACTTCTCCAGCCGTCCGCTCTTCTGCCCCGCACTTTTCTCGTGGTAGTCCTGCAAGTCTTCGCTCAGCAAGTCAAACCCCGGCGGAATCCCCAGGTCCACCATCACCATATTCGCGGCCTTCGGCAAATTGTTTTTGATGGTAGCGGTTGCCGTGGCGATGTCGTCTTGCACCAGATGCGTGCGATCGTAAGCCACATCGATCGAAAGAGCCTCCTGCTCCGGCTTCTTATCCCATGGCAGAAAATATTGCGCCACCACCTGGTACGCTAGTCCGCCCTTTCCCGCAAACCGGATCTCCACGGTGTTCCCGCCCTTTGCATCGACATCTTTGAGCACAAATTGATGCAGCAGATCGTTGTTCTCCGGCGTCAACACCAGTTTCTCCGCCGTCTTGCCGTTCAGCACAACCTCCAGCGTGCCGCGAACGTCCGCCGCGCCTTTCTCCGTCGCCAGCAGCAGCGCTCGCAACGCCATGATGGTCGCTTGGGTTGTCCCCCACGCGCCAGAAGCATCTTTCTTCGCAGCAATGTACGTCATCGCCTTCCGTGCCGTGCCCGAAGCTCCGCCCCATTTCAGCAGCGCTTGCGCCGCCAGTCCGGTCGTCTCCACGCTCGCGCTGGTGCCCGTGGCATACACGGCCGTCTCATCCGCGCTCCACCACGCTTGCTCATCCTTCTCCGTGCGTGCATCCAGGAGCAGTTGCATGGCTTGCCGTGTGAAGTCCCGGTCTTTCGCATAGTCCACCGCGAAGTTCGCCAGCACCGCCAGCGTGTACGCGTCAGCTTTCGCGCTCATATGACTTTCGATAAATTGCCGCGCCTTTTCCACCGCCGGCCCCTGGTAGCCAGTGTTCTCCAGCGCCCAGGCGAGGTACGCGGTAATCCGCAACACGTCTTTGTTGTACCGGTTTGTCGCACCCTCATTGATAAACGACGCGTCCGGCTTCCAACTCCCATCCGCCTGCTGCTGTCCGGCAAGCCATTGCTGCGTTCGCGCGATCAGCTTTGGGTCCACGTCATGGACTTTGGACATATCGCTGAATTCCATCAAGCCATACGCCGTCAGGATTTTGTTCGACGGCGCGTTGCCAAACCACGAAAAGCCGCCGCTTGGAACTTCAAAAGTCAGCAGCCGTTGATACCCGTTGGCAATGAATCCTTCCGCTTTGGCATGTACTTCCGGAGTCAGCTTTTTCGTCCGCTTCATGTAATCGAGCGCCAGCACATTCGGGTACGTGCTTGAGGAAGTCTGTTCGAAGCACCCGTACGGCATGCGCAAGAGGCTATCCATTCCTTCGATGACCTGGCTCAGCGGCCCGGGATACAGCCTCATGAAAATCTTGCTCGCTTCGGGAATGGACTCCGCCGGGAAAGCCACCGCATGCTGCGCCGTCGTTTCCAGCCGTCCGTTAAACACCACGCTCTGTTCACGGCCGTTGGGGATCACCTCAATTTCCCGCACTACGATGTCCGCTCGATTTGCTCCGCCTTTCATCCGCGCGCCCAGCGTCAGCTTGAATTTCCCGATGCGCTTTGCTTCCAGCGTGAACTGCGCCCCGCCCACCCGCGCGGATTCCACGGTGACGTTTTTCTCCGTAACGTCGTCCACGAGCGAAAACCAATCGTCGGCTTGCAGTTGCAGGTTCACGTCCCCGGCCGCGCCGGAATAGTTGTATACCGCTACGGGGATCGAGACGCGGTCGCCCTGCGTCAGTGTCACCGGCAGATCCAGGTCCACGAAGAAATCCTGGAACACTTTGATGCTGGAGGTGCCGCTGCCCAGCGCACCGCGCGTTGTAGAAGCCATCATCGACATCCGCCACGTCGTAATCGAGTCCGCCAGCGGAATAGTGATGCTCGCGATGCCGTCCTTGTCCGTAATGATTTCCGGATTGATGTACAACGCCTCCGGAAAATACGAGCGCGCCCGCGGAGCCGTCCCAGCTTCGTCCTTCTCTTTCGCCAGCGTCGCACTGTTCCTCAATGCATCGTTGGCGCCGGTCACCTCAACCATCTGGGCCATAGGAAGGGCTAGTCGGGCATGAGGAGCCGGCGGCGCCATCCCTACAGCTTGAAAGTTGCGGGCTTCGAGGGGCATCCCCGCGGCATCACCTACAACTCCACCCATAACCCCGCCCGCAACGCCGCCAGCCATTCCAAATCCAACCTTGAAATCCGCCACCATTCTTCCCGTATCACTGACCGCTACGATTGCTTCCGAATGTTCCTGTCGCAGCAAGACGGAAAGGATCGCGCGATCGCGCGGCTCAAGTTCCACTCGCTTCAATACACTTCCTGAGCCGTTGAAGACAGCGATCTCGTAATCCGCCGGCGGCAGGTCTCCCAGCCGGAATCGCCCATCGGCATCCACATTGGTCCGGCGTATTTTCGCGCTCAGAACGGATCGCAGTTGCACCACCGCCCCTTCCAGGGCTCCGCCCCACTGGTCCACGGCGGTTCCGCTGATCTCCGCGCGCCCATTGAACGCACCGCGGTCGTGCTCGATGTTCACACCGATCGTGCTGGGGCCCGAATTCGCATGCCCCACGATTTTCCGCCGCCGCACTTCCACATAGGTCCACAAATCGTCGCCCGTCCCAAACTGTTTGTCGGGACCCGCGCTGCGCACCAAGTAATGCGTCTTATTCGGATCCCACGCCGCGTGTTCCACTCGCAAATTCGTATCCCACGCATCCCGAAGCCCCGCTGCGTTGTCGTGCGTCATGCCCTCCACGGTCTTGATCAAGTCCCCGTGTTCGGCGCTGTCCGCATACGCGTGGCTGAGACGTTCCGATAGTCCGCGCACCTGCGCCAGGAACCGCGTGTGGTACCGTTGCGCGTACTCGCCGTATTTCGTTTGTGGCACCGTCCGCCCGAACTCCGTCTCGAACTTGTTCGCCGTCACCATCTCCGTGGCAGAGAATAGCGCGCGCGCCGCGCGGTCGTGCTGTTCCGCTTGAGATTCTTCCACCGGCGCAACCACTTCCGGCATGCCAATCGAATGAATCTCATACCGCGGCTTCAATACCTCCTGCTCCAGGTAAAAGAAAACCTTCGCAAAGCCCGGCTGCTTTTCCGCCAACGCAAACACGGCTTCATCCACGACCTGCAAGCCCAGCGCCGCGCTCACTCCTTGCCCTTTCGCGTTTGTTACGCGGAAGCGGACCCGCGCCTCGCCGCCCGGTTTGTAGACTGCGGCATTCGCCGACGCCTCAATCTTCAGTTCATCCGCGGGCTGCACAAACACCAGCCGGTGATCTCCCACCGGACGTGCATCTCGCCCAAACAGATACGCGTTGAAGTCCACCGTTCCCGCCAATTCCGGGGTTGCCGCCACTGTCAATTCCGCCTGCCCATTTTCGATGTCCAGGTCGCGCGTCAAAATCGTCTGCCCTTCCTTGACGATATCTACGTAAGCCGTGCCTCGCTTCACGGTGGAAAAAACTTTCAGCCTTATGGCCTCTCCCGCTCGGTAAACAGCGCGCTCCGTGCGCAGAAGAATCTGATCCTGCCCGCCTCGCGTTTGCAGCGGCACGCTGCTCGACGCGCGGTTCCCTTCCTTATCCGTTGCTTCCACTGTGAGGTTTTGCGTTCCTGCGCCCGCTTTAATTCGAATCACCGCCACTCCGCCGTCGTCCGTCGACGCGCGTTGCTCGGCGTTGTCCGCCGCGTGGATTGTCAATTCCGTTCGCGCTGGCGTTCCATCCGGATACGAAGTGAGCAGAAACACCTGGTTCTCCAAACCGGGGATGAGCGTGCCGCCTTCCGGAATTGCGGTGACCAGCAGTGGCGTTTCACTCACGGTGATCGGCTCTCCGTGGCTCTCCGCATGCCCGGCCGAATCCTTCACCGTAGCCTCAATCAACACCCGCGCAGCTCCCTGGCTCAGCGGCCGCCCCGCAAAGTACACCGGCAGCTTCAGGTCGAATTCATAACTTCCGTCGCGATCGGTCTTCCCTTGCAGGGATCCAACTTCAAACACCGCCACGTCCATGCTCGAAGCCTTCACGCTGATTTCCGCTCCATCCACCGGCTTCCCAAAAAAGTAATTTGCTCGCACGGTTCCTTTCACGTGATCGCCCGGCCTGTAGCCCCGTTTCGTTTTCTTCCCGTTTCCCGTAAACTCCACCGCTAGCTTGAATTTCGGCAGAACGTATCGTTCGACGTTCAGCGCGATCTCCGCCGTGTTTGTAGGCGCCTCAGCTTCGCCCATCAGCGCGCGCAGGTGATACGTTCCCAGGTTCACTTCATCCGCCAGCGCGAACTCCGCCGACGCGATTCCAAACTTGTCGGTCTCCGTCGCCTTCTTGAACACCTTGTTCCCGCGCGAATCTTCCACTTCAAACGTCAGCTTCCGATTGGCTGCCGCTTCGTGATTCGACCGGTCCAGCGCCAGCGCCCGCACATGTATCGTCTGGCTGGGCTGATAAATGGGTTTTTCCGTCGTCAACAGGATCGAAACTTTATCTTCCAGCCGCACTCCTTGGGTGAATTCCGTCGAGCCGATCGGCGTCTCCACCACGTATCGCAATTGATGGCTTCCCGTTAGACCGGCGGGAAAGCGGAATTGCGCCTCCGCCGTCCCTCGGTGGTTCAGCCGCCCAGTAAATAGGACACGCGGTTTCTGCTCGCCAACCACAAGCTCAATGCGCACCGTCCCGGCTCCAGTGATCGGTTCGTTCTTGGAATCCGTCACGATCACTCGCACCGCCGCTGGACCTCCGCTCAAATACGCTTGCTGCCCCAGGATGTGTACTACCGGTGTACGCAAGATCTGCGAGATCGATTCGGTTCCCTCGATCGCTGTGGCTTTCCCGCCGTCATATTCATATCGATACCGCACGCGGTGCCACACCAAGTCATCGACGCCCAGCGCCTTGTCCAGCCGGATGTCCTCCTGCCAGCGCCCATATCCCTCCCCTATAGCCGCTTGCGTTTCCGCGCGCCCCAGAACCTTGTCCTCCGGATCCAGCACTTCCACCGTCAGCTTTCCGCCTCCCGCATGCTCTGCGTGGTAAGGAATTGATACATGGAGGACGCCGCGCGAATACGTCACCACCGCCGTCTTGCCGTCCGCTGTTTGGAAGGGCTGCACCAGCAGCAAAATGGTGCCTGCCACCGCCGCCAGGGCTGCAATCCAGAACAATCTGAGGCTGCCCGGGCGCACCTCTACCTCTGAAATTCTCATGGTCCGACTCCTTCAAGCTAGCTTCGTCGGCGCCCCTGCGACTTTCTTGCGCTCCCTGCTAGAACGATTCGCTTGTCTTTTCTTGCACTCTTTTAGGTAAGTTGGTTTCCGCGCCATCCGCCTGCGAGCGAACGCACTTCAAGAAATTGGACACCATGTCCAGAAGAAAGTGCCCAATGCCGTGCTGTCAAGGGTCTAACGATTTTCGTGTGCGGGCATGCCCGTTCAGTGTATGCTGTCCCCAGTTCCCACCTTGTCCAGGAGCCAAAATTGTCTACCAGCCCGTTGGTGGCCGCGCGCTTCGCGTGGCCGCGCTCGAAGTATCTTGTATTTGGATTCATCGGCCTGATGGTCGCTTACGTTCTCCGTCATAACGAGCATTTCCTTATTGACGCCAAGGATCCCGAATGGCTGCACATCCGAACTTTCAAGTGGTGGCTTCTCCCGCACGGCTTGATGGGCGCCTGCGCCCTCTTGCTCGGCCCCATGCAGTTTTCTGACCGTCTCCGCCAGCGCTTCACCAAGTTCCATCGCGTCGTCGGACGCTTCTAGGTCGCCGGCGTGTTCGTCGCCGCTCCCCTCGGCTTCTACATCCAATACTTCGAGGAGCGCACGGGCGGCGCTCGTTCCTTCAGCGCCGCTGCCGCCACCGACGCGCTCTTGTGGATGCTCACCACCGGTATCGCCTTCGCGTTCATTCTCAATGGAAAAGTCCAGCAGCACCGTCAGTGGATGACCCGCAGCTTCGCAGTCGCCATCGTCTTTCTCGAAGTGCGCGTAGTCCTGGGCGTCACCGGATTGGGAAAGGTTGCCAACGGTGCCTTCGATGAAACCGTCGTGTGGGCTTGCGTTGCCTTCTCCCTCCTTTTCGCCGATATCGCCCTGCAGTGGCAGGAGCTTCGCCGCCCCCGCCCCGCTCCTGCTAAGCCCGCGCCCTCAACGGTAGTCCGCGAACCCGGGCTCCTGGGAGAAACCTCGCCCGTCTAGCCATTTTGTCCCTTTGTAGGGGCGCAGCACCGCTGCGCCTTCCTCTCTATCGTTCTTTTTGCTATTTGAGTCTGCCTCTAGCCACACTCCGAGGCGATCCTTATGCCCGTGCCGCGTGAGCGCTTGCAACGCCTCCCGAATCAATTCATCCCGTGGCGCACCGTCCAGGGCTGCGCGCGCGAGGCCTCGTTGACGCGATTCTTTTTGCGCTGTTTTGCGCCAAATCCTCATTATTGATTCGCCTCGAAAACGCGGAACTCTCGTTCCGTCCACGCGGGCCTCGCCCGACGCGCAACAAGAGATTCGGACCCTCTCGCATTGGCATATGCATTGGTATGTCCATCGGGAAATGTCAGTTTGTCTTGATGAATCAATCACTTAGACGAAAGGATCGACGGTGAGAAATTCCATGCCGAAACTTTGCACGTGCTTCTTCCCAGAATGGGCCGCGGCGGACGAGCGAAGCGTGACTTGTGACATGACTCCACGATCTATGACCAGCCAGAGGATTAGTGATTCCAGGAGTCAGGACTGAAGGCACCACAGAAATAGAAAAACGCGTCGGTTTGTGGGTCAGTTTGCAAGTTGGCGCCGATACGACCAGAACTCATGTTAGCTTCCCAGAATCGCGTTTGTGGACCGTTTCCGTCTTCAGGGCAACTCGCCTAGGTCAATGAGTGTAAATGGCGATGGTACGCCAGTCGCGACCAATCTGGTGACGGAACCCCCGCCTTTATCCTATGTTGCCCGATTCTCTACTGCGGGACTTGATAGGGGAACTCCCAAAGTATCTGATTAACTCGACGCTCTTGTTTTCCCTTCGCTGCCTTAGACGCCGTGTCACTCTTCTGGGAAGTCCCACTCGGACCAGCGTTGTTGCTTGGAGCGTCGTCGAGCCAAATGAACACGTGACCCTCGTCCTTTAGATCTCGTTCGAGCAGGCCGCCGTTCCACGACATAACTACGCTACCCTGATCTGTTCCCCAGCTTACTGGGAATGGCCTGCCATTGAGCCGCTCCAACTCACTGTACGATGTTCCCAGCGAGATATCGTGGACGGCGTGCCAACGACTCGTTTTGCCAGAAATCGTTACTCGGCTGGGGTTTGCTTTCTTGTAATGATCTTGCCAGAGGATCTCGATTGTATGCTTCGGATCATTCGGAAATAGCACCGTTCCCGCCTCCGTGTCGCCCTCGCCTACGTCCACGTCCCGATCTATAACATTCTCGGCCCCGTACAATCGCACCAAGTCTTCGCGGGTTGTGCGGGCATTGATCGATCCCTTTTCCCCATTGGTCAGGATCAGCCAAGGATCTGCCTGCGCTTGCACCGAAGGCAGGCCCGGTAGCACCACGAGAATCGCAGCTAACCAAAAAAGAAGATATGTGTTGTGCATGGAAGCTGTATTTCGGTTCATGAAAGACTTGTGACCTCTTTTCGAGTTTACTGCTGTGATTCTCCCAGAAAGCCCTATCACAAGAGTAATTATTTTCGAGACGAGGAAATGGTGCCTGGTGGACCGGGTAATTGTTGAAAACAGGCGTTAACACTCATGGAGAATTGCACCGGGCCAGAAGTCCTAGTTGGGGGAAGTCACACTGCCGTGGATTTATCCTCTTCGTACGAATTTCCGCCATTAACGAGTTCTCCGCCGAGACCAGCCCATCTGATCATCTTGGGTCAACAACCGCGAGCGCCGGTTCTCCATACGACGCCACATAGAGCTGCCCGCTATTCGGGTCTACCACAAGGGCGTAAGGATTCCTTCCGGCATTGAGCGTCTTTAGAACACTGTTTCGAGCACCGTCGATCACCGTAACGTCATCGCTATGCGTGTTGGCGACATACACCCGATTTGTTTTCGGGTCCACTGCGACCGCCTGGGGACGCTGTCCCACCTTCACCGTCGCGATCACTGCGCGTCTTGCACCGTCAATCACAGTTACGGTGTCATCGCCGTGATTCGCGACGTATGCCGTGTTGGTCACAGGATTGATGGCAACCGCACAAGGGATCGCACCCGTCGGAACCGTCATAGCAAGGCCAGAAACCTCATCCACCATGACCAGCTCCGAGCTTCCGGATCGCGTCACGTAAAGTGTGCCGGTCGTTTCACTCAATGCCATACCCCAAACATGTATGCCCACTGGAATCTTGCCGACAACAGAAGGCATCCTGTTCAGCACAATCAGATTCGTGTCCTCGTAGCCCAGCAGGTATACCTTGTCCAACCTTGAATCCACTGCGATTGCATCCGCGGAGCCGGCCTTCACTGTGCTTGTAGAATTTGTCGCGCCGTCGATCACCGTGATTAGGTTGCTGAATGTATTCGATACATAGATCCTGTTTGTGGCCGAATTGACCGCTACAACATAAGGGCGCGGTCCCACACTCAGAGTCGCAAGTACCGAATCGTTCTTCCCATCGATCACACTTACTGAGCCACCTTCGGAATTGGCAACATAAATTCTGTCCGTTACCGCATTCACGGCGATTGCGATCGGCCCCGCCCCCACGCGTACGCTCGACATGGATTCTGTTTGCGGATCAAAGACCGACACAACGTTGCGGCTTGTTTCGACGGCATAGACTTTTCCCGTTTCTGGATTCAGTGCAACAGCCCTGCTGCTGATCAGCGCGGTCGAGGGCTCTTCTGTCTGCGCGTGCGCCAGGGTTGTAACAGCAACGCAAGCGAAAAGCGCTAGGATCACGCCAATGGATCCTGCAGTCACGCGTCTCGGGCATCGCGAGAACCAAGGAGAAAAAAGAGAGGCACGGAAGCAGTTTCGGTTTGTCCTATCCACGGAGTGTGGGAACCTCCAGAAGCACTATACGACGATCGTTTGTCAAGCACCGCCTCGCGATGGCATTATTTTTTGCGAAGAAGTCCTGGAAACACGAGGAGGCAAATCTCTGGGAGGACCAACTTAAGAAGCATGCACGCATTTTCTATCCCTGTTGAGTCTCGTCGGAAGAGGAGAATGATGCCATTGTCATGCTGCGAAAGTCTTCCTCCTGGATGGATTTGCCTTCGCGGCGCTCTCGTGATTTTGTTGCTGGTCTGCGGAAGCGCGGTGCTGGCTCAAGGTCAGCAGCCCAAGTTTAGAGTCATCGCCCTCGCTGAAGAGAACAGCATTCACAGGCCTTTTGTAGATGCAGCCAAAGTCTGGCTTGAGAAAGAAGCGATTGCCGGCAACTTTTCGATGGACTACATCCACAACACGGAAAAGATCAACGATGCATTTCTTTCTCGGTACCAGCTCTTCATTCAACTGGACTATCCGCCGTACGCCTGGACACCGACCGCAGTATCTGCATTCCAGAAGTACATCGAGGAAGGCAAAGGAGGATGGATCGGATTTCATCATGCGACGCTGTTGGGGGAGTTTGATGGATACCCGATGTGGAAATGGTTCTCCGATTTCATGGGGAGCATTCGCTACAAGAACTACATCGCTTCGTTCGTGACAGCAAAGGTCAACGCAGAAGATCAAAAGCATCCTGTGATGCGGGGCCTCGGCGGTTCCTTCGAAATCGAACGAGAAGAGTGGTACACCTACGACAAATCACCGCGGCCAAACGTGCATGTTTTGGCCAGCGTGGACGAAAAAACCTACCTGCCCGACAGCCCGCTGAAAATGGGTGACCATCCTGTTGTCTGGAGCAATGAGCATGTCAAGGCCAGAAACGTCTACATCTTCATGGGGCATCGCGCCGAACATTTTCAAAATCAGGCTTTCACAACACTCTTTCGCAATTCCATCTTATGGGTAGCCAATCCATGATTCGTTCTCTTCTTACTCTTCTCCTCGGTGCGGCGGCAGTTCTTTTGCCTTCTGTGTCTCTCGCACAGCAGGCCTCCTTTCGCGTCCTGGCGTTCTACACCGCAAAGGGCGAGCCGGACCATATCGCATTTGCGGAGCAAGCACTGCCCTTCTTCGCGGAACTCGCCAAGAGAAACAATTTTCACTTTGAATCGACAACGCGATGGGAAAACTTGAATGCCGAAAAGTTAAAGGACTTCCAGCTGGTTCTGTGGATCAATGATTTTCCGACAAAAGCAGAGCAGCGCACGGCGTTCCAAGACTATATGAAACACGGCGGCGCCTGGCTTGGCTTTCATGTGTCTGCTTACAACGATGAGAGCACGCGCTGGCCCTGGTTCGTTGACTTTCTCGGTGGTGGCGTCTTTTACGGCAACAATTGGCCTCCACTTCCCGCGAAGCTCATCGTAGACGACCGCTCCCACCCGGTGACACATCACCTACCCGACACGTTCACGTCGCCGGCAAACGAGTGGTACATCTGGAAGCCCAGCCCACGCCTAAATAAGCACGTAAAAGTGCTGCTCACGCTCGATCCAAAGAACTATCCGATAGGGCTCAAAGACACCCTCATCGGCGGTGATCTTCCCGTAGTGTGGACGAATACGCGCTACCGGATGATCTACATGAACATGGGCCATGGGGACAAAATTTTCGCAAGCAGCGAGCAGAATAAACTATTCGAAGATGCAATTCTGTGGCTCGGAACTCGCAAATAACCGTCGCGTGCGTTGGCTTCGATCGGTCGGCACATGGGGGCACCGAACTCACTTTTGCTCGTGAGCTGGCATCGTTATCCCGAAGTTCGGTTGTGGGAAGTTGCAGCTCCAGCGACGCTTGCGACCGATTCCGGTTGGATGACGGGGCACATGGAAACTAGCCTACAACCGGGACGCGATGTTCAAGGACAGCTGAAGTGAAACAAAATCTTCCGCCGGACTGCTGGAAACAATTCGCCAACGGCCAACGGCTTTACTGCTCGGCTTGTTCCATGTGGTACTGCTTCAGCTTGCGGTACAAAGTGGTCTTTCCAATGCCGAGCATGCGCGCCGCGGAAAGCTTGTCGCCTCCCGTCTCGCGGAGAGTGCGAAGTATGGCGCGCCGCTCCAATTCCTCGAGAGGCAGGATTTCATCTTTTTCCGGAACCCTTTCGGTGGATGGGTACTGAAGATTGGAAGGCAGATCTGCGACGGAGAGGATCGGCCCGGACCCCAGAGCGACGGCGCGCTCGATGGCGTTTTCCAGTTCACGCACGTTGCCCGGCCAGTCGTAAGCGATCAAGCGGCGCATGGCGTCTTCGGAGATGGTGCCCACCGGGCCCCGAGGATCGGAGAACTTCTCGAGAAAGGCGGTCACCAGAATGGGGATATCGCTCTTGCGGTCGCGCAGTGGCGGCAGCTTGATCTGCACCACGTTTAAGCGGAAATACAGATCTTGCCGGAAAGAACCAGAGCGAATGGCTGCGTCCAGGTCCCGGTTGGTGGCGGCGATGATGCGCACGTTAATGTGGCGGCGTTCGGTCGAACCCACTGGTTTGACCTCGCGCTCTTGCAGCGCGCGCAAGAGTTTGGCCTGCAGGTCCACAGGCATATCACCGATCTCGTCGAGAAAAAGGGTGCCGCCCTGTGCGGCTTCGAGCAAACTCTGCTTGGCCTGCATGGCCCCGGTGAAGGCGCCTTTGACATAGCCGAAGAGCTCGGATTCAATCAACGTGGGTACCAGCGCGGAACAGTCCACTGGAGCGAAAGGCCGGTCTTTGCGCGGCCCGGAAAAGTGAATGCTGCGCGCCACTAATTCCTTTCCAGTTCCGCTTTCGCCCAGGATCAGCACGGGATACTCATGCTGGCTTACTTTCTCGATCATTTTATAGACGCGCTGCATTTTCATGGAAACGCCGATTAGCCCGCCGAACCCGGGACGCGTCCGCAACTGCTCGCGCAGCAGACGATTTTCCTGCTGAAGTTCCACGGCGCGCGCCACGCGTTCGAGCCGCGAGCGCAACTCTTCGATGCGGAAGGGTTTAGTCACGTAGTCCACCGCACCCATACGGGTGACCTCCAGTGCCGACTCGATCGTTCCGTATTGCGTCAGCACTACAACGGCGACTTCCGGATGCCGGTCGTGCACGTGTTTCAACAGTTCCACTCCGTTTGATTGCTGCAGCTTTAAATCCGTCAGCACAATGTCCACAGCCGAATGTTCCAGGACCTCCAGCGCCTCTTTGGCGGTCGCTACGGCGACGGCCTTCATCCCACATTGCTCCGAAACCGTGGCGCAGGTCTCGCGGATGGACTGCTCGTCATCCACGATGAGAAGATTCATCGGAACAACCTCGCGGCGGACCGCCGCTTCTTCACCCATCGCAGGAATCATGAACGCCTCCGGTTGCGGGCTTTGTCTGCATCTTGAGTTCCATTTCAGGAACACGAAGCAACCTTAGTTATTTACCATTACATTAGTTAAATTTCTATATTCTAGCAAGTCCCATTTTGGGTTTCAGTCCCGGTTTGCCCTCCCTTCCTGTTCTGATTCGGGAATGGACAGTATAGGATGGCTGCCACAAGCGCACTCCCAAGCCAAACGGGCTCATCAAGATTCTCAAAGAGCTCGTCGGGTTGATCTCGTAAGTTTTTAATTCCTCCCGGGAGCTACGAGTCACTCTCGGCGAGGATGGGCTGGCATTACTGGCTGACCACTAAGGTTTGGCCTTTTTCGCCGGTGCTGGAGTGGCCGCTTTCTTCTTGGGTGTCTCGCCACTGCCCCTGCTAAGCAAAGTCAAGGCATCCTTGGAGCTAAAGGGGAAGCGACGAACGGATTGTTCACCGGTGGTACTCAGAGTGACGTCGACGCGTCGGTTGTTGGCCAGGCGCACCGTGAGCAGGTTCTTCAGAATCTTCTGCTTTTCCGCCGCGCTCAGGTCCGGCTCCGCTTCGACCATGGTCTTGACCTCTTCGGACGTCATGTTTTTCTCAAAACCAAACGCCTGGGTCTGGAGGTGATCTGCGGGCACACCTTTTTCAACCAGATAGCTCTTGGTGCGTTCCACTCGGCGCTCGGAGAGTTTCACGTTGTAATCCTTGGCGCCGCGAACGTCCGCGTGGCCCTGAAGAATCAAATGCGCGTCCGGTTTGTACTTCAGATACTGCTGGAAGTCGCTTGCCAGGGCATCGAGCGTCGCAGCCTGGCTTGCGGCCAAGCCACCGCTGGGTTTCGCCACCGTCGGTTGCGCCGTTGGGAAGTAAATGCTGTGCAATGCCAGCTTGGCTTCCAGTTGCTTGATCTGCGGAGGTTCCTTCACGTCCACGTTGCCGGAAGCGTCGGCGCTGGCGCCGCGGCCGTCATTCACCGTGCACTTCACGCTGTAGCTCCCAGGCTGGAGACCGGTCGAATCAAACTGCACATTGGAGCCGCTGCCCACGATCTTTCCGCCGGTTGACGTGTAGCTGTAGGTCAGCGGATCGTTGTCCGGGTCGCTGCCGTTGCAAGTGACGCCGGTCTGTTCGCCGGGCAGAATGGGGCTGCGCTCGATGGAGAGTGTGGCCGTCGGCGGATGATTGGGCTTTTCCTCTACTTTGATGTCCGCGGCGCAAGACGCCGACCCGCCTTTACCGTCATCCACCTTCACGTTCACGGTGTAGGAGCCAGCAGCGACGCCGGTCGAATTCCAACGCGCCTCCGGACCCGTACCTTCTACCGCGCCGCCCGTCGCCGTGTAGCTGTAGGTCAGGGGATCGTTGTCCGGATCGCTGGCCGTCACGTGCACCGCCACGCTGTCGCCCGAACCGGCAAAAATCGAAACCGGACTCACCGAGCACGCCGCGACCGGCGGATGATTCGGCGACGGTGGTGGTGCCTGATTGGGGATGCCCCAGCGATAGACAAATCCCGTTCCCGCACGAAAACTGTTCTGACGTGCGCTCGTACCAAGAGCCGGGCCGGAATAACTGGTCATGAAGTAATCCAACTGAGCAACGCGCCAAGCGAAGTTCTTCGTCAAAACCATATCGACGCCGCCGCCGGTGGCCAGCGCAAAAGCGTTTTGGGTACCAGCGCCAATCACCGCTCGCCCCGCATGCGCGGAGCCAACCAGAAATTCCGCGAACGGCACAAAGTAGTCGAACTTGCGCAAATTCAACCGGGGACCAAACAAGTAACTTTGCATGGTTCCGTTGAGCGGGATACCTCCAACGGTACGGTTCTTGAAGCGATACCAGCCAACTTCGGCCGCCAAGCCCAGCGCCCGCGAAGCGTTATAAGTAAACGATCCAGTGGCTCCATGGTTGCTGAAACTCGAGAATGGGTCGCCGGGACTGAAATTCAGGTATTGGTACATTCCCGACAGCTCATAACGAGGAACGAGCCTCCCGGGAGCAGTCGTGTCCGCGGTGGCCGCCGGACCCGGAAATGGCGTCGGCCTCGGTGTCGCGGGCAATGCGAATACACCCTTCGTCGCCACTGGCTTGCTGCTTCCCGCAGCCCTGCCGCCTCCCGAGGGGTTGCTTGATGTCGCGCTCTTTTCTCTGTTTGCGACGTTCGTAGTTTCGTCGCCCGCTGCGCTGCTCTTCTGCTGCGCGCACAGCGGCAAAGCCAAAAGCCCGCTCATCACTAATGCTGCACACCAATTGCGCATCTCCACCCTCCTGAGCTCTTTCAATAGAATCCCGTTTGATTCACGCGCCCGCCTGCGCACCACTCGCAGTTCCTGGCCGGCTGCGTAAGACGCATTGCTGACTTCCCACTTGCCGCTTCTCCCGCACCCACGCTCACCTCTCCCCACACCCCAGTCTGGACCCAGGAAGAAATCTGCAGAAGCAATATGGCGCGGCGCAGTAAGGTTATTCCACAACTCGCTTCCGGTGCAACTATTTCCTCGCTCTCGGAGCGGTCAGCAAGTTCCTTCATTCTCTTTTCGGGTAAACAAAGTCAACCTTCCCGCGAATACTAGCGGCTACGGTCAGCTGCGTTGACTCTCCTCTTTGCCTTCAACAGCACATCCGCGGAATCAGGCCGCCCATTCCAGAAATCGAGCCGAATGCGTCCGTCCGGCAGTTGCGTGACCGTCGCGGGAATGGCGCTGGCGGTCAAATACCAACCCGCCGGGAGAACCACTGCGTTGCGCGGGCGGCCAAGGCTGCGGTCGAACACCAGTTCGTCCCCTTCCAATCCGTAGCTGGCAGGAGCAGTGTACGTCTCGGAAATTCTTAAGCGGATCGATTGCCCTTTTTTCACAGCAGGAAAGGAGATCACCACGACTTGTGTGGTCGGCTTCACCGGCTCCTCGGATGTGATTTTTGCCGCCGCAAGTTCCGCACCGGTGATCAGTCGCGTCGCCAGCTTTTCGCCGGTATCGAGCACAAACGCGGATGGATCGGAAACCGTGCTGCCTTCCCGAACCACATTCAGATATTTGTCCATGCCCGGGCGCGACTCGGTGTAATCGTGATACAGGCTGAACGCGTGCGTCTCCGGTTGTTGCAGGAAGTAAACGATGTCGCGATCCTGATGCGCGCGCTCGGAGAGCCGCTCTTTCTCCGTTTCTCCGGAGAAGGGTGCTTCCCAACTGCGTCTTTGCGTCGATGGATGGGGCGCTGCCGATGGCCCGGTTTGCGCGCCCGGCTTAGCGCGCAGAATGAGGGGCGCTTCGCCCGCACCGGCATTCATGAAGCTGATGGCGATGCGCCCATCCGGCTCCGACAAGACTTGCGAGAGGACGTTGCAGGCCACCAGTTCGTAGCCTGCAGGCAAGACCACCTTGTTCCGCCGAATACCCAGGCTGCGATTGAAAACAATTGTCTCGCCCTCGCGGTAGTAGCTCTTCGCATCCTTGTACGTCTTGACGATCAGGATGCGCCCTTGCCCCTCCGGCGGAACGGGACGCGCCAGTTGCACTTTGATGTAATTCCCGCCAGCATCGGCGCCGGCCATGAGTGGATCCTTCGCCGCCTCCGCACCCGTGACAACTTCAAAGTGCAGCGGCTCCCCAGTCATCGCATCGTAGACCGCTTCGTCGCTCGCCGTGCTCCCCTTCCGAATCGGATTGAAGTACGCCTTGGCGCCGGGAGTGGTGGCGGTCACTTCATAAAATATCTTGAAGCTCGCCGTCTCCGGCCCCAGCAATTCGTACCGCGTGTATTCGTCCGATTCGGTTTGCTGCGCCGCGGCGGACGGCGCTGTACCGGCCGCGGGCTGTTGTGCATGCAGCGCTGCGCCGCAGAAAAGCAAAGCGACGTGAGCAATGGTGATCGGTCTGGTCATGCGGCTTATCTCCGTCCGTGGCAAGGAATCCAGATTCAGCCCCAGCATAATCCTCGATTCGAGCGGCGGAGTAAATGAACAGAATTCTGCGGTG
>Ga0137415_10000755_pt1 | contig 31587 bp, 27 predicted proteins | sample CZODoug3_1_1_16f_FD_183082 | JGI IMG/M metagenome (GOLD analysis project Ga0137415, IMG submission 183082) | Vadose zone soil fungal communities from Angelo Coast Range Reserve, California, USA - CZODoug3_1_1_16fungal (Hybrid Assembly) | ecosystem: Environmental > Terrestrial > Soil > Vadose...
GCATGCTCGGGGCCCGAGGCCAACGCGGCGATCTTGTCGGCCATTGCGGGGTTGCGTTCGTCGAACAGCTTCGAAAAGATCTTCTTCGACGCCGCGTCCTTGTTCGCCTCGCGCAGCAAACGCGCGATCGCCTCGTCGTCGCCGGCCTTCCAGGCGCTGGCCAGCCGGTCGGCATTGGTCAGCAGCTCGCCGCTCTGGGTCTCCTCGAGGGTTTCCCTGAGCATCGCGTCGCCCTCATCGTCGGTCAGCCCGGCCAGAACGCCGGCCTGAAACTCGGCCGATTCCAGCTCGATCACGCGCTTGGCGTCGGCGTGGGCGCTGGCGAGGAAGTGCAGATCGACCCCGGCCTGCGGGTCGTAGCCGTGCTCCGACAGCGCGCCGACCACCAGCGCACTGGCCAGCGTCGCGGGTCTGAGCGACTTCAATGCGTCAACGTCCTGCCGGGATCGGGACGAGACTGCTTCCAGCTGCTTCCAAACCTGCGGCGACACGTGCTTGTCCAGGCTGTCGGGCGGTGCGTAGGTCAGCAACGGGATGGACCTGGATACCTTGGCCAGGTCGCTGATGTCGACTTCCACCACCAGTTCGTCGGCCTGCCGGTAGGCGTCTTCGACCGCTTTGGGCAGGGGATAGAAGTCCGATCTGGCCACGTGCATCGAGCCGAACACGTAGACCGAATGGGTGGCGGATTTCACTTCCCACAGGAGGGCTTTGGCGCCCGCCGCCGGTTCTGCGCCGGCGGCGCCGGCGGCCAGCGCAAGACCGAGCAAGCCGCGGCGCAACCGGGCCAGGATGCCGCGGGCGAGGAGGCCTCTTGGGGCGCTCATGTCGCTCACATCAGCACGATGTCGTACTGTTCCTGATGGTAGGCGCTTTCGACCTGCATGGAAATCGGCTTGCCGATGAAATCCGACAGCATCGCGAGCGACTGGGATTCCTCCTCCAGGAACAGGTCGATCACCGGCTGCGCGCCCAGGATCCGGAACTCGCGCGCGTCGCCGAACTGGCGCGCTTCGCGCAGGATCTCGCGCAGGATCTCGTAGCACACGGTGCGCGCGGTTTTCAGCACGCCGCGCCCGTTGCACACCGGGCACGGTTCGCACAGCACGTGGGCGAGCGACTCGCGGGTGCGCTTGCGCGTCATCTCGACCAGGCCCAGCGGCGTGAACTGGCTCACCGTCATCCGGGTGCGATCGCGCGCCAGGGCCTTCTTCAGCTCGGCCAGCACCAGCTCCCGGTGGGTCGGATTGACCATGTCGATGAAGTCCAGCACGATGATTCCGCCCAGGTTGCGCAGCCGCAACTGGCGCGCGATCGTCTGGGCCGCTTCCAGGTTGGTCTTGAAGATCGTGTCGTCGAAACTGCGGGTTCCGACGAAGCCGCCCGTGTTCACGTCGATCGTGGTCATCGCTTCGGTCTGGTCGATGATCAGATAGCCGCCGCTCTTCAGGTCGACCCGCCGCGCCAGTGCCTTCTCGATCTCCTCGTCGATCTGGTTCAGCTCGAACAGCGGCCGCTCGCCGTCGTAGTGGGTCAGCCTGGACAGCACGTTCGGCACGTACTGCGTGGCGAAGGCCTGCAGTGCGACGAAGTTCTCGCGCGAATCGATCTGCACGGACGCCGTCTCGTCGTTGACCACGTCCCGCAGCACACGCTGGCTCAGCGAGAGCTCCTGGTACAGCTGGGTCTCGGGGGGCACCTTGCCGGCCGCGTCCTTGATCTGCAGCCAGCGCTTGCGCAGGTAGTCGATGTCGGCCCGCAGGGCGTCTTCATCGGCGTCCTCGGCGCTGGTCCGGATGATGTAGCCGCCGGTCTCGTCCGCCGGCAGCAGCCCGGTCAGCATCTCGCGCAGGTGGGTCCGCTCGGCTTCGTCCTCGATGCGTTGCGACACCCCGATGTGCGAGTCCTGGGGCAGGTACACCAGCATGCGGCCGGCCAGGCTGATCTGGGTCGACAGGCGCGCGCCCTTGGTGCCGATCGGATCCTTGATCACCTGCACCAGCGTCACGTCGCCCTGGCGCAGCAGGCGCTCGATCGGCGGCGGCCGCTCCGACGGCATCTGGCGCGCCTCCCAGATGTCCGCCACGTGAAGGAAGGCGGCCCGCTCCAACCCGACGTCGACGAATGCCGACTGCATGCCCGGTAGCACCCGCGCGACCCGGCCCAGGTAGACGTTGCCGACCAGGCCGCGCGTGGCCGCCCGCTCGATGTGCAGCTCCTGCACCACGCCCGCCAGCAGAACCGCGACCCGGGTCTCCTGCGGCGTGATGTTGATCAGGATGTCTTCGGTCGACACGGGCCCTGGGGTGTCTACGGCACGCGAATGCCGGCCCGCACCAACAGCGATGCGGTCTCGGCCAGCGGCAGTCCCACCACGCCCGAATAGCTGCCCTCGAGCCTTTCCACGAAAATGGCGGCGCGGCCCTGGATCGCGTAGGCGCCCGCCTTGTCCATCGGTTCGTTGCTGGCGCAGTACCGCTCGACCTCCTCTTCGCTGATCGAGCGCATCGTGACCTGTGACACCGACGTCGCCATCAGCGGGTCCACGTTGGGGCCGGGCGTGGCGACCAGCGCCACCACGGTGCGTACCTCGTGCGTGCGGCCGCCCAGGCGCTGCAGGAACTGCGCGGCCTGCGCGCGGCTGTCCGGCTTTCCGAGCACCTTGCCGTCCAGGACGACGACGGTGTCGGCTGCCAGGACCGGGCGGAACACCTGCGAGCGCGCCACCAGCACGCGCGCCCCGCAGATCGCCTTTTCCCGCGCGATCCGCTCCACGTAAACGTGCGCGCTTTCCGAGGGCTGCTGGCTCTCGTCGACGTCGGCCGGACGGCGCGGCTCATGGCGCAGCAGCAGCGTCTCGAAACGGACGCCGATCTGGTGCAGCAGTTCACGCCGACGCGGACTGCGCGATGCGAGGTAGATGTCGGCCATGCCGGGTCAGCCCTCAGCGCCTGGATCTGATCACGAGCGCGAGGTTACCTCAGCTCGATGGTAAGGGTGATTTGTAAGTATCGACCAAGCCCGGTACAGCTGTTCGACCAGGACAACCCGGGCGAGCGCGTGCGGCAGTGTCAGGCTGGATAGCCGCAGCCGCAGCTGGGCTTGCGATTTGAGCTGCTCGGACAGGCCATCGGCGCCGCCGATCAGGAACGATACGTGCTCGGACGCATCACGCCAGCGGCCGATGTGCTGCGCCAGCTGGCCGGTCGTCCAGTCCACGCCCCGCTCGTCCAGCGCGACCAGGCGGTCGCCCGGGGGTGCCGCCGCTCGCAATCGGAGCTGCTCGGCCCGCAGGCAATGCGCCACCGGCTGCTCGCGCCGCGGCTCGGGCCGCACCTGCTTCAGCGCCACTTCGAAATCGCGCGGAAAGCGGGCCAGGTAGTCCTCGACCGCCCGTTCGGCCCAGGCCGGCATCCGCGTTCCAACCGCGGCGATCGTGATTCTCACCGCCTGCCGGGGCTTCGATGACTCGCGCGGGATTCGGGGGCGAGCCGCACGCGCACCGGCTTGCCGCCCCAGATTTCCTCCAGCGAGTAATAGGCGCGGATGGCCGGCTGCATGATGTGCACGACCACTTCGCCAAGGTCCACCAGCACCCATTCGCCGACTTCTTCGCCCTCCACGCTCAGCACGGCGGCCCCGGCCTGCTTGGCTTTCTCGGCAACGCGCGACGCCAGCGCGCGGGTCTGCCGGTTCGAGGTCGCGCTGACCAGTACCACGCGGTCGAACAGGTCCGACAGCTGGGTCGTGTTGTACACGCAGATATCCTGACCCTTGACGTCCTCGAGCGCGTCGATCACCACGCGCTGCAATCGGCTCAATTGCATGGGCTCACGAATACAGTCGATGGCGGCCGATATAGCCGAGCACGGTCGGCGCCAGCAGCGGTGCGACGGAGGCTGCGTTGCCGGCCGAGGCGGCGCCCAGCAGCGCGCGGATCTGCGTGGACGAGCACTCGACCGGCTTCATCGCGATCGGCACCAGCACGCCGGCCGGTCGCAGCGCCACATCGGCGGCGCTGCCACGGTGCCTGGCGCGCCATGCGGCGAGTTGCGGCTTCAGTCCTGCGGTCTGATCCGGGCGTTCGGCCACACCGAGGTGCGCCAGTTCGATCAGCTGCTCCCAGCGGTGCCAGGTGTCGAGCCGTTCGAACTGGTCAGCCCCGATCAGCAGCACCAGCGGGCGGGCCGCGCCCACCTCCTGGCGCAGTTGCCGCAGCGTGTCGACCGTGAAACTGGGCCCGGGCCGTTCCAGCTCGCGCCGGTCCAGAGCGAAGCGGGGCTCGTCCGCGATCGCCAGCTCGATCATCCTGGCCCGATGGGTCGCATCGGCGGGCGGGCCCTTTTGCCACGCCAGTCCCGCCGGAACGAACAGGACCCGTGCCAGGTCCAGTTGCAGCATCGCGTCGCGCGCGAGCTGAACGTGCCCGACGTGGATCGGGTCGAAGCTGCCACCCAGCAGACCGATCGGTCTGCGATCGTCCGGCGTCATGAAGCCTGCGGGGGCGCCGGGGCCAGCCAGTCGCGCGCCTGCAGAAATTGAGCCAGCCTGGCCTCATCGGATCCGGGCTGCGGCCGCCAGTCGTAGCGCCAGGTGACGCGCGGCGGCAGCGACATCAGGATCGATTCCGCGCGTCCGCCGGACTGCAGGCCGAACAGCGTGCCACGGTCGTAGACCAGGTTGAATTCGACGTAACGGCCGCGTCGCCAGGCCTGGAATTCGCGCTCGCGCTCGCCGTAGGCGATCGTGCTGCGCCGCTCGACGATCGGACCGTAGGCAGCCAGCAGGCCGTCGCCTACCGCGCGGGTCATCGCAAAGCTGCGTTCGAACCCCAGCTCGGAGAAGTCGTCGAAGAATATGCCGCCCACGCCGCGCGGCTCGTTGCGGTGCTTCAGGAAGAAGTACTCGTCGCACCAGCGCTTGAAGCGCGCGTGCAGGTCGGCGCCGAATGGGGCCAGCGCGTCGCGGCAGCAGGCGTGGAAGTGGCGGGCATCCTCCTCGAACCCGTAATACGGGGTCAGGTCCATCCCACCGCCAAACCACCAGAGGTCCACCGCATGGGTGGCGCGCGCAACGAAGAAACGCACGTTCATGTGCACGGTCGGCACATAGGGATTGCGCGGATGCAGCACGAGCGACACGCCCATCACTTCGAAGCCGCGCCCGGCAAGGTGCGGACGGCTGGCACTGGCCGAGGCGGGCAGCTTTGTGCCCGCAACCTGGGAGAAGCCGACGCCGGCCCGCTCGAACAGCTGGCCCTGCTCCAGGATGCGGGTGATGCCCGAGCCCGCCAGCGCGGAGTCGGCCGGTTTGTCCCAGCGGTCCTCCTCGAATGGCCGGCCGTCCAGCCGCTCGAGCTCGGCCACGATGCGCCGCTGCAGCCCGAGCAGATACTCGCGCACGCGTGCCGTGTCGATCGACTCGCTGGTCATTGTGCGGTTGATCGCGCTGTTGACCGAGCTGCCAGATGCCGTCCCGCGAATTCAAGCACCGCCTGGTACCAGGCCACGATGTTGCGCGGCCTCGCGATCCAGTGGTTCTCGTCGGGAAATACCAGCAGCTCGCTCGCGACGCCGTGGTACTGCAGGGCTTCGAACAGCGTCAGGGCCTCGCCGACCGGACAGCGGTAGTCCCGTTCGCCGTGTGTAATCAGGGTCGGAGTGCGCCACTGGCCGATCTGGCGCATCGGAGCGAAGCGGTCGAACCGTTGCGGGTCCAGGTACGGATTCTCTCCGCCCATCTCCAGATACCACTCCGGCGGATGGTCGGTCACGCCGGTGAACGCCGCCATGTTGGCGATGCCCGCGTGCGACACCAGGCAGCGGAAGCGATCGGTCTGGGTGCCGATCCAGTTCACCATGTATCCGCCGAACGAGCCGCCCATCGCGGCCATCCGCTGCGCATCGATATCCGGCCGCTCGGACAAGGCGTCGGCAACTGCCATCAGGTCCCGGTAGCATTGGTCGCCCCAGACATTACCCCAGATTGCCTGCACGAATTGCTGCCCGAATCCGCTCGATCCGCGCGGGTTGGGCATCGCCACCGCGAACCCCTGGGCGGCCAGCAGCAGCGGATTCCAGCGCCAGTGCCAGCCGTCGCCGCTCATCCCGATCGGACCGCCGTGGATCCACAACGCGAGCGGAAGCGGGGCGGGCGGATCAGCCGGCTTCATCAGCAGACAGTGGATCGGCGTGCCGTCGGTTGAAGGCACCTGGATCTGCTCGCACGTGGCCAGCAACGCCGGCTCGAACCCGGACAGCGAGGCGAGCGGGCGAGGCTGGCCCGCGAATCCCGGCTCCAGCACGAACGCCTCGGGAGGATGCAGCGCGGTCGATCGCAGCACCGCGACGCCCCCGCTGGGCAGTGCGGCCAGACGCCCGTGCATGCCGCCGGATCCGGCCGGAAGGCACCGCCGCACCTGGCCGCTGCGCGCCTCGATCGCGAACACCGGCGTCTGTCCCGCGTCGTCGGCGCAGGCGAGCAGGTACCTGCCGTCGAGCGACCATTGCGGCTCGGTGGGCCAGCGGTCCCAGTCGGCCGCGCACGGCGCGCGCGCCCCGCTCGCCACATCGATCAGTTCCAGCGTCGGGCGCGGCGCATGCTGCGGCGATCGAACGCTGCGCACCACGGACAGCGTGCGCCCGTCCGGCGAGAAACGCGGCCACTGGCAATTGGCGAGCGCTCCGGATCCCACCGCGCGGGCGGCTGCGCTGTCGGCGTCGATCAACCACACGTCGGTGTCGTCGCACCGGTCCGCGCCGGGGCTGGCGCGCGTGATCGCGATCAGCCTGCCGTCCGATGCGACGTCGAAATCCGGCTCGATGGCGAACTGGCGCCGCGCCTGCGGCGTCAGGTCGATCCGTGCGCCGATCGGCGCGCCGGGCGCAGCCTGATAGGCGATCAGGTGGGTCGCCTCGCTGCGTTCGCCGTCGTCGAGCCACTGGTCCCAATGGCGCGCCGGCTGGCGCGACAGGCGGCGCCCGCTCGGGCCGTGCTTGCGCTGCTCGGAAGCGGTCGTTCTTTGCTGCTCGAGCGCAACGCCCGGCAGCACCGGCGCGAGCAGCACCAGCCGGTCCGCAGCCCGCGCGAAGCGAAAGGCGGCCACCCCGAGCGGCTCGTCGGTCAGCTGCTGCGGCTCGCCGCCCTGCGCCGGCAGCAGCCACACCTGCATCCGCTTGTCGGCCTCCTCGTCGGGTTTGACGTCTATGGGTTGACGGTTCGACAGGAACGCGAGCGAGCCGTCGCGCCGAAAACACGGCGAGGCGTCGCGGCCGTCGCCGCGCGTGAGCTGCACGGCGGCCGAGCCGTCGACCGGAACCTTCCACAGGTCCGAGACGTAGCGCGACTTCTCGCGATCGAGCCGCTGCACGGTGACGGCGAGCCAGTCGCCGCCCGGGGCGCACGCGATCTCGACCAGCCGGCGCAGCTCGATGTGCTGCTCGACCGAATACGTCATGTCACCGGGCCCGTCCCGGGATCGCGCGCTGCCCGATGTCGGTGCGGTATTGCAGCCCCGCGAACCGCACCTTGGCCACGGCCTCGTAGGCGCGGCGGCGCGCCGCGCTCACGCTTTCCCCCAGCGCGGTCACGCACAGCACGCGCCCGCCGTCCGTGATCAGCCGATCCTGCTGCAGCCGGGTGCCGGCATGAAACACGATGCAGTCCTCGGTGTCGGCCGGCAGTGATTCGATCGGATCGCCGCGGCGCGGCGCCTGCGGGTAATCCTGCGCCGCCACCACCACGCCGAGCGCGGCGCGGCGGTCCCAGTCGGCCTCGACGCGGTCCAGCCGGCCGTCGATCGCGCACTCCAGAAGGTCGACCAGGTCGGAGCGCAGACGCATCAGGATCGGTTGCGCTTCCGGGTCGCCGAGCCGGCAGTTGAACTCCAGCGTGCGCGGTTCGCCGTCGGGGCCGATCATCAATCCAGCATACAGAAAGCCCGTGTAATCGTGGCCTTCGGCCGCCATGCCGGCGAGCGCCGGTTGGATGATCTCGCGCATCACGCGCGCGTGCAGCTTCGGAGTGACGATCGGCGCCGGAGAATAGGCGCCCATGCCGCCGGTGTTGGGCCCCTGGTCCGCATCGAGCAGCCGCTTGTGGTCCTGCGAGGTGGCCAGCGCCAGCGCATTGCGGCCGTCCGAGATCACGATGAAGCTGGCTTCTTCGCCGGACAGGAAGTCCTCGACGACGACCCGCGCGCCGGCCGCGCCGTGCTGGTGGTGCACCAGCATCTGGTCGATCGCATCCTGCGCCTGCGTCAGTGTGTGCGCCACCACCACACCCTTGCCGGCGGCCAGTCCGTCGGCCTTGATAACGATCGGCGCCCCACGCGAGCGAAGGTAGTCGCGCGCGGCCGCGGCGTCCGAAAACGTGCGCGAAGGGGCGGTCGGAATAGCGTGCCGCTGCATGAAGGCCTTGGCGAAATCCTTGGACGCTTCCAGCTGCGCCGCCGCCCGGCTGGGACCGAAGATGCGCAGCCCGCGCTGGCGGAACAGGTCGACGATGCCGGCCGAAAGCGGCGCCTCCGGGCCGACCACGGTCAGGCCGACCCCCTCGGACTGCGCGAAGTCGGCCAGCGCTGCGGGCTCGGACAGGGGCACGTTGCGAAAGCTGCGATCGAGCGCCGTTCCGCCGTTGCCGGGCGCCACGTACACGCGGTGCACGCGCGGCGACCGGGCGATCTTCCACGCCAGTACGTGCTCACGTCCGCCGCCGCCGACCACTAATACTTTCATACCCGGCGTTTCCTAACGGACCTAACTTTCATCCTCGATCGCGGCCGAGGTGTACACGTGCTGCACGTCGTCCAGATCCTCCAGCGCCTCGAGCAGCCGCTTCATCTTCTGCGCCTCATCGCCCTGAAGCGCGACCTCGTTCAGCGCCTTCATCGTGATGTCGGCTACCTCGGGCACCAGGCGCGCGCTCACGAAGCTTTGCCGGACTTTCTCGAAGTCGCCCGGCGCGCAGACCACCTCGACCGAGCCGTCATCGGCGCGCTGCACGTCGTCGGCCCCGGCCTCCAGGCCCACCTCGAAGACGCGATCCTCGGGCGTGCCCGGCGCGAACACGAACTGGCCGCAGTGCCGGAACTGGTAGGCCACCGAGCCGTCGGTTCCCAGGTTGCCTCCGAACTTGCTGAAGGCGTGGCGCACTTCGGCCACGGTCCGGGTTCGATTGTCGGTCAGGCAGTCCACGATGATCGCCGCGCCCCCGGCGCCATAGCCCTCGTAGCGGATCTCCTCGTAGCTGACGCCCTCGAGCCGTCCGCTGCCGCGCTGGATCGCCTTGTTCACCGTGTCCTTGGGGACGTTGCCGGCGGAAGCTTTCTCCAGCGCAAGCCGCAGCCGCGGGTTCATGCCCGGGTCGCCGCCGCCGTCGCGCGCGGCGACCGTGATCTCACGGATCAGCTTGGTCCACAACAGGCCGCGCTTGGCGTCCTGCCGGTTTTTCCGGTGCTGGATATTGGCCCACTTGGAATGACCGGCCATGGTCGAAACGGGTTGCCTGAGCGACGATTGCGAAGGGCCGCGAGTCTAGCAGGGCATGCGGCGCTCGTTCGTGGAACCGCCTCGCGCGCGATGCGCCCTGATCGAGGCATCGGCGGCAGCCGATGATCCAGGCCAGGGGCTGCGCAACGATCCGGGGCAAATACGGTCTGAATACAAGAGAAGAGCCGCCACGGGTGCCGCCCAGGCGGGCCTGTTGCAGCGCCGCAGCGCGGCCGGGGCCGAACCGGATATCGGCGCAGCGACGTTGCACTCGGTTTCTGTTACTTTTTGCACAATGCTGGCAGGCAATTTGCTTGTAATTTACCGACATGGCGCGCTGCGCCCGATTGGAGCGATCAGGCCCCGAACGAGGATTGACCGATGAGTGAAGTCGCTTCGCTTCCCGCCCCGGTGAAAACCACGATCTCGATCGCCGGATTCAAGGACATCTACCAGGTGCCGCGCGTCGAACAGGCGCTGAATGGGCTGCAGGACCTGGGAAGCGGCGCCAACGAGGCGTTGCGCTCGACGTACGTCCGGATGATCAAGTTCGGAGGCCAGCGCTTTGCGATCAAGCCCTCGGCGCTGCCCGACATCGACGGGCTGATCGACGAGATGCCCAACTTCGAGGCGCCGCTGCGGGACATCCGGCGCCAGCTGGCGCTGTGCCTGAGCAGCGACGACACGCTGGATCTGGAGCCGATGCTGCTGCTGGGCGACCCGGGGATCGGCAAGACTCATTTCGCACGGCGCCTGGCGCGTCTGCTGGGCACCGGCTGCTGGTTCGTCGGCATGAGCTCGCTGACGGCCGGCTGGATCCTGTCGGGCGCCTCGGCGCAGTGGAGAAACTCGAAGCCGGGCAAGGTTTTCGAGGCGCTGGTCAACGGGGACTACGCCAACCCGCTGATCGTGGTCGACGAGATCGACAAGGCGAGCGGCGATCGCCAGTTCGATCCGCTCGGCAGCCTGTATACGCTGCTCGAGTCGGAGACCGCGCGCGAATTCATCGACGAATTCGCCGAGATACCGATCGACGCCTCCGAGGTGGTGTGGGTCGCGACGGCCAACGAGGCGAGCGCGATCCCCGAGCCGATTCTGAACCGGATGAACGTCTACGAGATCGACCCGCCGGACGAGGAAGGCTCGCGCCGGATCGCTCAGGCGGTCTACCGCGAGTTACGCAACGAGCACAGCTGGGGGCGCCTGTTTCCCGAGCAGCTTCAGCCCGAAGCGCTCGAGCCCCTGGCCCGGCTGAAACCGCGCGAGATGAGGCGGGTGATGCTGGCCGCATTCGGCGAGGCCAAGATCGACGGCCGCCACGAAGTGATGGCTTCGGACATCAGCGACGAGCGGCTCGCGCGCCGCCCGCGCATCGGATTCAGTTAACTCGCTTTTTCAGCCGGCTGGCAATACACCGCTCTTTCAGCGCTTGGCCAGCAGGTCGCGGATTTCCACCAGCAGGATTTCCTGGCGCGGGGGCGCCGACGGCGCAGCCGCAACGGGCGGCTTTTTCAGCCGGTTGATCGCGCGGATCGCCACGAACAGCACGAACGCGATGATGACGAAGTCGACGATCGACTGGATGAAGGCACCGTACTTCAACAGCAAGGGCTCGCCCTTTGCGTTCTGCCCGATCTGGACCGCCAGCTTGCTGAAGTCGTTGCCGGCCGTCAGGATCCCGACCACCGGCATGATCACTGCCTCCACCAGCGAAGAGACGATCTTGCCGAAAGCGGCGCCGATCACGATCCCGACCGCCAGGTCGATCACGTTGCCCCGCATGGCGAATTCCTTGAATTCGGTCGTGAAGCTCATAGGTTCTCCTCCTCCGGTGAGGAAAGTCTTGCTCTTGTGCCGGCTCTCAGCGGCTGACCTCGCCGCGCGCGGCGCCGGCGCCGCTGTCCGGATGCCCGAGCGCCTGCGCCACCCGACGGTACACCGGTCCCCATAACGGGTGCCCGATCTCGGCGTCGTTGAGCCGGAAGTCCGGATCGGCGTTGAAGGCGTTGGTGAAATCGAGCGCGCAGTCGGTGCCGCGGTTGAACGCGCAGGCGATGAACGCGAGGTACTTGTAAGCGACCGCCACATCGCGCCGATCGGCCAGGTTCGCGTCGATCGCCTTATGCAACGCCGCCTCCGAGCGCTCGAACTCGCCGCTGTCGTACAGGCGGATCCCGTCGACCAGCGACCGCTCGGCCGGCCGCTGGTACAGCTGCGCGATGCTGCTGGTTGGCGGCGTCGACTGGCAGGCCTGCAGCGCCCCCGCGCCGGCCACGACCAGGCCGATGCGCCACAGGGCAGTCAGCGTCATTCGAATCGGTGCGACACCGTAACCGGGACCGTCGCTTCCACGTTGATGTGCAAGATCCACGGCGCATCGTTGCCGTGCCGCACTTCGATCTGGTGCGGGCCGGCGGCCAGTACCATCTGAATCAGTGGAGGCGACACGCCGGTTGGCTTGTTGTCGATCAAGACTTCCCCCCAGGGCTCGATCCGGAATACCACAGTACCAGTCCTAGAGGCGCTCGACGCCGCGGGCGACGCGGGGACCCGGCCCGCCTCCGTGGCGACCTGCGGGTCGGCTGGCGGACGCCCTTCGGCGGGCGCAACGGCGATGCGAACGGGATGCAGCTGGACCAGCAGGTTGCCCAGTGTGAAGCCGGCCACCACCAGAGCCGCTACCAGCGATAGCCCCAGCCGGTGCTGGCGCGCCCACGGCCCCAGCCGGGTCAGGCGCAGGCGCGCCTTCTGCAGCGACTCGGCCAGGCGCTCCAGCGCGAGCGCCACCAGGTCCGGACGCTCGCTAGCGAGGGCGCGCGGCGCGGCCGGCGCCGGGACGGTGTTGGCTGCGGTAGTGGTGGGGATCGAGGCCGACAGCGAGACGCCGAGCGCGCCGGTGGAGGGCCGGTTGGCCCGTTCAGTCCAGACAAAAGCGATCAGGGCGTCGCGCAGCTCGCCGGCTGTTTTTGGGGCGGTCGGCGACTTCGTATTGAGCGCGTCCAACAGCAATGCCGAAAAAGCGGGAATCGTGCTCGGACGCTGCGTGCCGGCCGCCGGGCCCGACTGGCTCGACACGGTGACCGCGTGCGGGCGCGCCTGGATCATCGTGCATAGCAGCGAGGCCACGGCGCGCAGGTCGCGCCGGCGCGTCTCGTCGGTGACCTCGTTCTGGAAGAAAGGCAGGAACTGTTCGGTACGCGTCAGCGCGTCGTCGCCCTCGGTGCCGGCATCGATCCAGCCGCCGAACCCGCTCACCTTCGGCGATCCGTCGGCCTGGATGAACACGTGCTGCGGTCCGAGCTGACCATGCGAGACGCCCTGACCGTGCGCATACTCCAGCGCATCGGACACGCGCGCGCCGATCCCGGCGCACTGCAGGTCCGTGAACTTGACGCCGGAGCCCAGCAGATCCTGCAGCGAACGGCCCGCGACCCGCTCGATCACCAGGTATCCGAATTCGTGGCCAAGGCCCGCATCGAAAACGGTCAGGATGTTCGGGTGATGCAGGCGCCCGGCCGCCTGGGCCTGGCGCACGAATGCCTGCTCGATGTGGCGGCGCGCTTCGGCTCGCAGCGGCGGCCCGGCCGGCACGATCTGCACCGCCTTGACCACCAGTTCCCGGTTCATCACCGGGTCGACCGCGGCGTACGAGACGCTGTGCCGATCACGTCGCAGCTCTCGCAGGATCGTATATCGGCCTATGACCTTCTGTTGGAGGGGCAGCGGCTGGGGCATGGCAATGGTCGGACGCGACGAGTCCCGCAGGGCGCCCGGCGGAACTCGCCGCCTGCGTACTGTATCCCGCCGGAACCGTCGAAGGGAACCGGTCGATCGACTAAATACGACCGGGGGAACCGACCTATTGTGAAGCCAACGCTAAAAGCGGTGCTGCACCTCGACCGCCAGGCCTGGCCGCACGTCGATCCGCGACAGGAACGGCGTCGCCGCGCCGTTGTGTACCTCGATCGTATGGGCCCCGGCCGCAAGGGTCAGGTGGGTTAGCGGCGGCGAAACGCCGAGCGAAGTGCCATCCACGATGATTTCGCCCCAGGGGGCGATCGCCAGCGTGACCGAACCGTCGGCCAGCGGCGCCGGCAGCGCCGGCGGGGCCGGTGCGACCTGCGCAAGTGGCGCCGAGGCCGCCGCTTTCGGCCGGGACTTCACTGGCGAGGAGGGCGTCGGGGAGATTGGAACGAAAAGGGGCTTGACGGGCGCCTCGGCCTGCCCCATCACGTGCACGCCGGAATCCAGGCCGGATGGCGAGCTGCCGGTGCTCGAAAGCGTGCTGGTCGCGTCTGCGAGCACGATCGGCGACGACGTGGCCACGGGCGCCGGCTGGGGCGCCACCTGCGCGCGGCGCGGCTGCTCGAGCGCCAGGATCACGATCGACACCGACACCGCGAGCGCCGCGACCACCAGGCGGGCGCTGCGCCGGTTCAGGGCCGGCGCGGAAGTCTCGGGTGGCAGCGTGGGGCGCTGCCCGGAGTCCTCGCGCGCGGCCGCCATCACCAGGTCGTTGCGCATCTCGGCCGCGCTCTGGTAGCGATCGGCTGCATCCTTGGCCATCGCGCGATGGACGATTTCGATCAGCTCGACCGGCACTTCCGGGTTCAGCTGATAAATCGGAGTCGGCGGCTGCGAGGCGACCTTGGTGAGCGTTTCCTCCACCTGCTTTCCGTCGAAGGCGCGCTGCCCGGTCAGCAACTCGTACAGGATCGAGCCCATCGAGAACACGTCGCTGCGCGCATCCAGCGCGCGCCCCAGCGCCTGCTCGGGCGACATGTAGTTCGGCGTCCCGATCAGCTGGCGGCTGGAGGAGAGCGGCGTGTCGCTGTATTGCGCGAGCGCGACTCCGAAATCGAGCACTTTCGGCTTCATGTCGCGCGTCAGGAAAATGTTGCTCGGCTTAAGGTCGCGGTGGACCAGGCCGCGCCGGTGCGCGTAGTGCACCGCATCAGCCACCCGCGCCATCATCGACGCGATCGCTTTCGGGGCGAGCCGATTGCGAGTCGCGAGCCAGTCGTGCAGGTCGCTGCCGTACAGCCGCTCCATCGCGATGTAGGCGACCGACTCGGTCTTGCCGGCATCGAACACGGTGACGATGCCCGGATGATTCAGGCTCGCTGCGCTCTTGGCTTCCTGCAGAAAGCTCGCTTCGGCGCGGCGCCGCATCAGGTTATCGGCGGCCAGCGGGATCGCTTTGATCGCGAGCTCGCGCCCGAGCACCGGGTCGAACGCGGCATACACGACCCCGTTGGACCCCCGCCCGATCTCGGAGCGAACTTCGAACCGCCCGATGTGCGTCGGAGCGGACGGCATCGCCGCCGAAGGCTCATAGGACTGCGTGGCGAGCGCCTGGGACACCATTTCGCGTGGATTATCCGTTGGTCAGTGTATCAACGTAGCTCAAAAATGGTACCAGCACATCGTCCAAATCGATGTCACGCCTGCCCCGATCACCCTAAAGCCATGATGCTGATTTAGTCATGAAAGCTGTGAGGCAATTGCGGCTCGCGAACCAGCTGACGCTCGAGCTCCAGATGCTTGGCGTATCGGTAAAACGTACCCTCAAAGTTCGCGAACGCGATGACGAATCCGGCCCAGCCGTCCAGCATGCCAAGCTTGAGCACATAGTGGCGCAGGAACGAGGCGGTTCCGTGCAGCAGCGCGCGCCACATCGAGGGCGGCACGCGCTGCTGAGCCAGGCGCTGCACGCCCAGCGTCGAATAGCGCTGCATCTTGGACAGCATCTGGCTCAGGTCGCGAAACGGGACCTGCGCAATCGGTTCGCGCAGAACGCCCAGCGAGCCCTCCAGCGTGTAGGTCTCGTGCACCGCGTCCTCCGTGTACCGCAAGCGGCCGCGCCGGAACAGCTGCGGCTGCCGGTAGTCGGGAAAGTAACCGGAGTGGCGGATCCAGCGACCGAACACGTAATTGCGCCGCGGCACCAGGTAGGCGTCGCGCGCGTGCGGATCGGCCGCCGCGCGGCGGATTTCGTCGGCCGCGGCCTCGGTGCAGCGTTCATCCGCGTCCAGGCTGAAGACCCAGTCTCCGGTCAGCTGATCGAGCACCGCGTTGCGCAGCCGGCCGAATCCCTCGAACGGCACCTGCACGATCCGGTTCGTGTAACGGCGCGCGATCTCGACGGTCGCATCCGTGCTGAAGGAGTCGGCCACCACGATTTCGTCGGCCCATTTGACGCTGCGCAGGGCGGCCTCGATCTTGTCGGCTTCGTTGAACGCGATCACGTAAACGGAAATGCGCGGCATCGGGTGGAGCGGTCTTATTCGCTCGGTGGGCCAAGGGGCTGCGCGTATTATCCCGGACGTTTCAAAACCTGCGCGCAGGGCGGGCGCAAGCGGGGAGGCGATGAAGACCCAGGCGGTTCGAATCGAACGCCACGGCGGGCCGGAGCTGATGCAAGTCGTCGAGATCGATGTGCCGGATCCTGGCCCGAACCAGGTGCGGCTGAAGCAGCACGCGGCCGGGCTGAATTTCATCGATCTCTACTATCGAAGCGGCCTGTACCAGGCGCCGCTTCCGCATGGCCTGGGCTCCGAAGGCGCCGGCGAGGTCGAGGCGGTCGGACCGGGTGTCAAAACCCTGAAGGTAGGCGATCGCGTCGCTTACGCGTCGGGACCGCTCGGGGCTTACAGCGGCGCGTATGTGCTGAACGCCGACAGCGTCGTAAAGCTGCCGGCGGGGATCGGGTACGAACAGGCCGCGGCGATGATGCTCAAGGGTCTGACGGTGCAATACCTGTTTCGACAGACGTACCGGCTGCAGGGTTACGAGACGATCCTGTTTCACGCAGCGGCCGGGGGCGTGGGCCTGATCGCATGCCAGTGGGCTCGCGCGCTCGGGGTCAAGCTGATCGGAACGGTCAGTTCGCCCGAAAAAGCGCAGCTGGCACGCGGGCACGGGGCGTGGGCCACGATCGACTACACGAAGGAAGACGTGGTGGCGCGCGTTCTGGAGCTGACCGGCGGGGCCAAGGTTCCGGTCGTCTACGACAGCGTCGGCAGGGACACCTGGGAGAAGTCGCTCGATTGCCTGCAACCGCGCAGCCTGATGGTGAGCTTCGGCAACTCCTCGGGGCCGGTGACCGGAGTGAACCTCGCCATCCTGGCACAGAAGGGTTCCCTGTACGTCACGCGGCCGACGCTCACCACTCACCTGACCCCGCGCGGCCGCTATGAAGAAAGCGCCAAGGAGCTTTTCCAGATGGTCACCAGCGGCAAGATCCGGATCGAAGTGACGTGCCGCTACCGCCTCGAAGAGGCCGCGCGGGCGCACGAGGATCTGGCCGGGCGCCGCACGACCGGCTCCTGCGTGATCATTCCGTGAGTTCGGCCGCGGCCGGCCCGCCGGACGCGACACTGAAGCTGGCCGGGCCGGGACCTCGCACGCGCTGGCTGCAGGCCGCGCTGGCCGCGGCGCTTGCGGTTCGGCTCGTCACGCTCGGCACCTACCCGCTGGCCGATACCAGCGAGGCGCGCTACGCGGAGATCGTCCGCGTGATGCGGGAAACCGGCAACTGGGTGACGCTGCAGGAGACGCCCGGCACGCCGTTCCTGGGCAAGCCGCCGCTGTACGCCTGGCTCAGCGCCGCCTCGACTTACGCGTTCGGCCTCAACGAGTTCGCGCTGCGGCTGCCGTCGCTTGTGTGCGGAATCGCGGTGCTTGCGTTGTGCGGCGTATGGGCGGCCGCGCTGGCGCGCCGACCTTCACCCCCGCAGTGGGAGAGGGGCGGGGGTGAGGGCGGCGACGCCCCGCTGCTGTCATGCGTGATACTGGCCACCACGGGATTTTTCATCGGCTACGGCGCCGTGATGACTGACCCGGCTCTGGGCCTGTGCACGGCCTGGATGATGGTCGCGTTCCAGCGCGCCGTCATCGACGGCTCGGCGCACGCGCTCTGGCGCTACGGTTTTTTTGTGGCGGCGGGCCTGGCGATGCTGGCCAAGGGTCCGGTCGCGTTCCTGTACGTCGCGCTGCCGATCGTAGTGTGGGCCTTCTGGCGGGGGCGATGGCGTGCGATCTGGAAGGCGCTGCCGTGGTTAAGAGGCAGCGTGCTGTCCGCGGCGATCAGCCTGCCCTGGTATGTCTGGGCCGAAGTGCGCAACCCCGACTTCCTGAGCTATTTCCTGATCGGCGAGCACGTGCTGCGATATCTGCAGCCGGGCTGGACCGGTGACCGCTATGGCACGGCGCACCGCGAGCCGTTCGGAACGATCTGGGGGTATCTGGCCGAAGCCCTCGGGCTGTGGTCGATTGCGGTGCTGGCGCTGGTGCGTCCGACGCCCGGTTGGCTGGCGCGGGCGCGCGCCTGGTGCCAGGACGACGGCCGCCTGTTCGCGCTGCTGTCCACGCTGGTGCCGCTGCTGGTTTTGACGTTCGCGAGCAATGTGATCTGGACGTACGTGATGCCGGTGCTGACGCCGCTGGCGGCGCTGCTGGGGCTGGAGCTGGCGCAGCGGTCGGCGCGGCCGGGACCGTGGCGGCGCCTCGTGAACTGGCTCGCCGGCGCGTCGGTCGCCCTGGTTTGCGCCGGCGCGATCGCCTGGGGGCCGCTGCACGCCAACGGAAGTTCGTTCGCCACCCCGGTGATGGCGTGGCGGCAGCAGCTGCCAGCGCAGCCAGGTCCGCTGCTGTACTGGGGTGCCAAGGCGCCGGCCTCGCTGCGCTTTTACTCGCGCGGCGCGGCCGAGCCGGTACCGAACCTGGCGACGAGGCTGGACAGGCTCGAGGCGGGCTCCCGCGTGTACGTTGCGATCGTCCCGGAGCAGCTGGCTGCGCTGCGGCAGATGGTGTTGATACGGCCGCAGCCGCTCGAGCTGACCGTGGTCCTCCGGGTCAAGCATGCGGCGATCGTGCGGATCGCGCGAACGCTCAGCGCGTCTTGAGCTGCCTGGGAACCGCGGTGGCGCGCAACCGGTGCGCCTCGGGCAGGCCGGAGCCGAGCAGGGGCTGCAGGTAGGCGCGAAACGCATCGGTCACGTCGGTGCCGGACTCGTCGATCAGCGCGTCTTCCATCACGCGGGTCCTGGCTGCGACCGCTTCGAGCGGCGCCAGCTCGTAGTCGACCGCGTAGTGCCCGACCCGCTTGATGGCCACCGATCCGTCGCGGTCGGCCGCCAGCGCGAACCGGACCGCGCGTTCCCCGACCTCGAAGGCTTCGCGCTGGTCGACTTCCGATACGCAGCCGGCGAACGATCGCTGCAGGTACCCGAAGGTTTCGCCGCGCACCCGCTTGACGCCGAGGCGCTCGCGGATCTGCGCGCACAGCAGGTCGGCCAGCGCGCCCGTTCCAGACAGCTGCACGTTGCCGTGCGGGTCGCGCTCGGCGGCCGGCGCGAGCTTCGAGATGATCGGCACTGCCGCAGCGTCGTGCACGCCTTCGGACACCGCGACCACGCAGCGGCCCAGGCGGTCGTGCACCGCCTTCACATCGGCCACGAAGCGCTCGGGCTCGAAGGTGCGCTCCGGCAGGTAGATCAGGTGCGGGCCGTCGCCGGGGAACCTGCGCGCCAGAGCGGACGCCGCCGTCAGGAATCCGGCGTGGCGCCCCATCACGACCGCGACATAGACGCCCGGCAGCGATGCGTTGTCCAGGTTGGCCCCGATGAACGCCTGCACCACGAAGCGCGCGGCGGACGGAAAGCCGGGCGTATGGTCGTTGCCGACCAGATCGTTGTCGATCGTCTTCGGAATGTGGATGCAGCGCAGCGGGTAACCGGAGGCGCGCGCCTGCTCGCTGACGATCCGCACCGTGTCGGCCGAATCGTTGCCCCCGATGTAGTAGAAGTGACCGATCTGATGCGCCTTCAGGACTTTCAGGATCTCCTGGCAATAGGGGAGGTCCGGCTTGTCCCGCGTCGACCCGAGCGCCGAGCCGGGCGTGCGTGCGACCGCCTCCAGGTTGGCGGCCGTTTCGCTCGACAGGTCCAGCAGATCCTCGTTCAGGATCCCGCGCACGCCGTGGCGGGCGCCGTATACGCGCTCGATCGCGCAACGGTGATGGGCTTCGAACACGACACCGGCCAGCGATTGATTGATCACCGCGGTCGGGCCGCCGCCTTGCGCGATCAGGATTCCCAGCGATGGCATCGGTGAACTCCTCGATGAACCGTTTCGACAATCGGTGCGCTGCGTCTCAGGCTGCCAACGCCCGTTCGACGACCTCGCGCACATCGGCGGACAGCGACGTGATCGCGGCCACTTCCTGCAGCGCCTGCCGCATCGGCGGCTGGCGGTCCGGAGGGTACCGGCCCCAGCGGTTCAAGGCGCGCGCAAGGCGCGCCGCTACGATCGGATTGAAGGCGTCTATTCGCGCGACCTGCTCGAGCCAGAACGCGTAGCCCGACCCGTCGGGCAGATGAAACTCCGCCGGGTTGTCGGTGCAGAACGCCACCACCAGCGCCTTGACCGCCTGCGGGTCCTGTTCGCTGTACGCGCTGTGGCGCAGCAGCGCGCGCACGCGCTCCAGCACCGGCGGCTCGCCCGGCTGGCCGACCGCGGTGGCCTGGATGTTGAACCACTTGTTCATCAGCAAGGGCTCGCCGCCCCACTCGCGCGCGAACTGCAGCAGCAGGCCGGCCTTGGCTGGCGACGGGCTGTTCACCAGCGCGGCGAGCGCCGCGTAGCGGTCGGTCAGGTTGTCGGAACTCGCCAGCTGCCGGCGAGCCAGCTCGATCGCCGATGGATCGCCGCTCGCCACCAGGTACTCGAGCGCCAGGTTCTTCAAGGCCCGGCGTCCCACCGCGACCGGGTCCGGCCGATACGGGCCATCGTCCCGCATCGACGCGTAGGTCGCCTCCCAGTCGGCGTGCAGCTCACGGCCGATCAGCCGTTGCACTTGCAGCCGGGCGCCGCGCACCGCTTCCGGAACGACGATCGAGCGGGTCTCCGCCAGCAGGCATTCGGCCGGCAGGCGCAATGCGAGTTCGCGGAAGGCCGGCGCCAGGGCCGGGTCGAGCAGCGTGTCGCGGACCAGCGAGACGACCGCCGAATCCAGGCTGACCGGCTTGCCGAACTCGTGTGCGTCGGCTGCCAGGGCCAGGTGCCCGAGCAGCAGCCGTTGCAGCGCGTCCCACCGGTTGCAAGGATCGGCATCCTGCCGCGCCAGCACGGCGAGCTCGGCATCGCGGTAGGGATACTCGACGATCACCGGTGCCGAGAAATCGCGCAGCAGCGACGGAACGGTGCCGGCCGGCACATCGAAGAAGCGGAACGTGTGCGCCGGCTCTCTGAGCTCCAGCAGCCGCGTCGTGGTGCCGGCAGCCACGCCCGGTTCGGTTTTGACCGGGAGCTGCGCTCCGTCCGGCCCGAGCAGTCCGATCGCCAGCGGGATCAGGAACGGCTCCTTGTCGGGCTGCCCCGGAGTCGGCGGGCAGCTCTGCGCGAACGTCAACTCGAGCGTGCGGCTGTGAGCGTCGTACAGCGGACTGACGGCCACCCGCGGCGTTCCGGCCTGCGTATACCAGCGCATGAACTGACTCAGGTCCCTCTCGGCCGCGCCGCCGATCGAAGCGACGAAGTCCTCGCACGTGACCGCGGCGCCGTCGTGACGCGCGATGAATCGATCGAAACCGCGGCGAAATTGCGCCGCGCCGGCGAGCGTGGCCAGCATCCGCACCACCTCGGCGCCTTTGCGATAGACGGTGGCTGTGTAGAAATTGTTGATTTCCAGGTAGGAGTCGGGCCGCACGGGGTGCGCCATCGGGCCTGCATCCTCGGCGAACTGGGTGGTTCTCAGCGCGCGAACTGCCTCGATCCGCGGCACGCCGCAGGCCGATCGTGCGCAGGCCGGATCCGAAAAGCCGCGTTCCAGCATGTCGCGCACGAACTCCTGCTCGCGGTAGACCGTCAAGCCTTCCTTCAGGCACAGCTGGAACCAGTCGCGGCAGGTCACGCGGTTGCCGGTCCAGTTGTGGAAATACTCGTGGCCGACCACTGCCTCGATCTCCGCGTAGTCGGCATCGGTCGCGATCGAAGGATCGGCCAGCACATAACGCGTGCTGAAAAGATTCAGGCCCTTGTTCTCCATCGCCCCGAAATTGAAATCCCGCACCGCCACGATCATGTAGCGGTCCAGGTCCAGCTCCAGTCCGAAGCGCCGCTCGTCCCAGACGATCGCGCGCTCGAGGCAGTGCTGCGCATGTTCGAGCCGCGCCAGATCCGATTCGGCCGCCCACAGTTGAAGACGGGCGGCACGCCCCGAACGCGTCGTCACATGCGACTCGCGGCAGTGCAGGCGCCCGGCCACCAGTGCGAACAGGTAGCTCGGTTTCGGGTGCGGATCGTCCCAGGTCGCGAAATGGCGCCCGTCCGGCAGGCCGCCCTCGTCGATCAGGTTGCCGTTCGACAGCAGCACCGGGAAGCGGTCGCGATCGGCGCGCAGGCTGACGGTGTAGTGCGCCAGCACGTCGGGCCGGTCCGGAAAGTAGGTGATCCTGCGAAATCCGCGCGCCTCGCACTGCGTGAGCAGCGTATCGCCGGATGCGTACAGACCCGACAGCTCGGAATTCGACTCGGGCCGCACCCGGGTGCGGATCGTCAGCACGAACGAGTCGGCCTGCCCGCCATTGAGCGACAGGCCGGACTCGTCGATCCGAAATTCGCTGTCTTTCAGCTCGCGCCCGTCCAGCTTGATCGAGAGCAACTGCAACCGTTCGCCGTCGAGCCGCAGCGGCGCAGCCGGCGCTTGCGGCGAGCGCCGCACCTGCAGCTGCGCTTCGACCTCGGTCGATTCGATCGCCAGGTCGAAGCACAGCGAAATCCACTCGACCCGGAACGCCGGCGCCCGATAGTCGGACCGCAGCACTGGACTTCTTGCGGCGGGCATCACGGCCGTGCGCGCCTGGACCGGACCGCTCATGCGTCAGCCGCGGACGACGGTCCGCCTCCGGGCGCATGGCCACGCAGCAGGATCCGCAGCTCGGATCCCGAAGCCGGATCGCGGTGGACCTGCAGCTGTCCGCCCATCAGCTCGACCAGCTTCTGAGCCAGCACCAAGCCGAGTTGAACGCCTTCAGCGGGTCCGTCTTTGGCCGCCGGATGATCGAGCGGCAGGAACATTTTCTCGAGCTGCCCGGGTGCCAGCGCCAGGCCATCGCCCCGAATCCGGATCATGGTGCCGCCTTCGGCACTCTGGCTCAGGCCGACCAGAACGCTGCCGCCGTGCCGGTCGCACTTGAGCGCACCGAGCAGCAGTTTGACGACGACCTGCCTGAGGCGGGCCGGATCGGCCCACACGATCGCATCATGGCTTGCGGCGTCGAGGCCAACGCGGCTCGAGACGGCCGGCTCGTCCAGCTGCGCCAGGCTGTTGCGCAACAGCGGCGCCAGCGCCACCGGCTCCATCGAGACGGCCAGCTGGCCCGCCCCGATCCGCGCCAGCTCCAGCGCGTCGTCGATCAGTCGCAGCAGCTGCCAGCCCGAGGCCTGGATCTGGTCGACCCGCTCCTTCTGTACGGGTGTCAGCGGATGGGCCCGATCCAGTTCGAGGATCTGCGCGTATCCGAGAATCGCATTCAGGCACGCGCGAAGCGCATGCCCGGTGTGCGAGATCAGCTCCGCGCCCACGCCCCTTGGGCGCCCCTGCGGATCGTCCGCGGATCGGACCGCGGAGCCGGCGGTCATCGGGCCGACTCGAACAGCACGGTCAGCACCGCCTGGTTGCCATGCTCGATCTGTTCCAGAAGCTGCTCGGCCGCGCCCCACTGCTGCGCCAGCATCGCCTGTTCGAGCTGGGCGCACATGTCGGCGAGCCGGGTGACACCCAGGAATTCGGCCGACGACTTCATATGTCGGGCGCTGAGCGCCAGTTGCTCCGCGTCCTGCTCGCTCAGCGCGATCCGCATCGATTCGATCAGTTGCTGCGAGCGCAGCGCGAACTTCTCCATCACGGTCGGGCCGAAGCTGCGGTCCTGGGGCTTTGCATCCGACAGCCGCCTCACGGTCGCGCGCAGCCGGTCGACGTCGGATTGAAGCTCGCCGGCGGCCGGTTGGGCGGCGCCGCCCGCGTGCTGGCCCAGCACGCGGCGCAACGAGGCTTCGAACAGGTCCGCATGAATCGGTTTGCTGACGTGATCGGCAAAGCCGGACATCAGGCAGCGCAGCCGGTCCGGCTCCGACGTGTAGCCGGTCACCGCAATAACCGGAACCTGGGCGCGCTTCTCGGCCGCCTCGCGCTGCCTGAGCCGCCGAAGCGCCTCGAAGCCGTTCAGGCCGGGCATCCCGAGGTCCAGCAGAATCAGGTCGAATTGCCCGTTCAGCGCGCGCTCGATGGCCTGTTCGGGATCGGTCTCGACGATTGCGCGATGGCCCAGCAGGGACAACAGATGAGCCTGCATCGAGCTGGACAGCGGATCGTCGTCGACCACCGCGACGCGGGCCGACGCTCGCTGCTGGGTCGGACTCGGTTCCGATTCGTCCATCACGGCCCCCGGCCGGCGCACGGCGTACCGGCCGGGGAAATATATCCTAAGCGGCTCAGGGTTGAAGCAAAATCGCGCGCGCCGTGGTCCGCGGCCGTTCAACCGCCGGCTGGCGAACTAGGATTTGTTCGGGTCGACCGCGGCTGGCGCGGGTGCCGGGGCGGGAGCCTCAGGCTCGCCGGCGGGCGCATGAGAGCCCGCCTTGCGCAAGCGCTTGGCCTCCTGCTTCTTTCTCTTCGCCTGCTCGCGCTGGCGCTTTTCAAAAGCGTAATTGGTCTTGGCCAACTAGTGTCCTGAGTCGATTCGAATTGGAAACCGGCCCCTGGCGCGAAACCACCCGGAGCCGGGTTCGGAACCCGGTCCTGCTTGAAGCGCGATCAGCCGACCAGGCCAGCCGGCGCGCGCTTCAGATTACTCGGATCTGAGTCGCCTGCGGGCCCTTGGTGCCCGGCGCGACCACAAACTCGACTCGCTGACCTTCTTGCAGGGTTTTGAAGCCGGTGCCCTGGATCTGCGAGAAATGCGCGAACAGGTCCTTTCCGCCGTCCTCCGGAGTGATGAACCCGAAGCCTTTGGATTCGTTGAACCACTTGACCGTGCCTTGTGCCATATCTGTCGTCCTTGATGCGTAAATGAGGAATGAGGAAGTTGCGTCCAGGCAGGCGCCCGGACGTGCGAGCGTCAAGTACGTTTGCCGATGGAACAGAGGCGCGGACCGATGATAGTTTGGGCCGGCACAGCGGTCAGAGGGTCGAACGAAGCCTTAACGGTTGCAGCGGTCATGATAGCCAGGACATAACCGAATGTCCATCGGCCCCGCGGACGCTGCCGCGCTAGCCGGACGACGTGATGGCAATCGGGCTCCCTTACTGGACCTGCAGGGCCGCTGCGGCAACGCAAGTCCTTTTGTTCACTGGCACTTGCATGAGGTCATTGGCCGCGCGCTCAGCGTTGTCGGATACCGCCGGCGGCGCGCAATGGGTGGCACGGCGCCGGGTGTACCGGCGCCGGATGTTGAAGCCCGGCCTGGTCAGCGCTCGCCGCGCTCCTTTTCCTTCTCGTGCTCCTTCTGCTTCTCGTCTTGTTTTTGCTTTTCAGCCGCGCCGCGTTTTTCGCCGCCCGCGGGCTGGCCAGCGGGATTTTCCTTGCGCGGCGGCGTGATGCCTTGCGTGTTCTGCGGGTTCCTGGGTGCCGATGCAGGCACCGCCGGCTTGGGCGCCGGGGCCGGCACGTTTGGATTGGCTGCAGCCTTCGGCGCAGGAGGCGGCGCGCTCGGATTGACCGCAGCCTTGGGCGGAGGAGGCGGCGCGCTCGGATTGACCGCAGGCTGGGCCGGGTTCGGCGCGCGGGGTTCAATGCGCTCGCGGCGTTCGCCCGGGCGTTCCGCCGGGCGCTCATTCGGGCGTTCAAGGGGCGCCGCAGCACCGGTGTTCGGTGCCGGCTGAACCATGGGCGCTGGCTGTGCCGCGCGCGGAGCCGCGGTGTTCGGCGTCGGCTGAACCATCGGTGCCGGCTGCGCCGCATTGGGCGCGCGCTCCCGGTCCCTGCGATCGAACGATTCTCTTGAACCTGGGGCGCCGATATTTCCAGTCGGCGCCGGATGCGGCGCCATCGGCGCCGCGACAGGGGGCGTCGCGGGCGCGGGAGCGGCCGCAGGCGGGATCGGACGGCGTGGTGGGGCCTGCACGATGGCGTGCACGACCTGCGGCGGCGGCAAAGCAACCTGCGGGCGTCCGCGCACGAACGCTGGAATCGGCTGCTGCGTCGCCGGGGGCGGCGCGGCAACTTTCACCAACGGGGGAAGCGCGGCGGCAAGATGCGCCTGCGCAGGAACCGAGGTGTTCACGGCCTGTCCGGTTGCGGTGGCGCTGGCCGGCGCGACGATCGTCACGTGCGTGATGTTGGTCACGTTGGTCACGTTGGTGACGTTGTTCACGACGGTCGTGTTATTGCTGTTCACGTTGTTGGTGATCCGCATCCCGACGTTGACCACGGCCGGCGCGCTCGTGACGACGGCCGGGGCCGTGCCCACCGGCGCGGGAATGATGATTCCAAGCCGAGAGCCGGGTGGCGGCGGTACAAACACTCCCTCCGGGCCGATGCAAGGCGGCCCCGCGACCACGCCGGGCAGGGGTCGCTCGACCTCGAAATAACGGTCGCGCGGCGGCGGTACGAATGCGACACCAATCGCGCCCCAGTGACCGGTGATGAAAATGACGGTGCCGCCGCGATTCTCGTAGTACGGGTGAACCCAGACGTAACTCGGCCGTGGCGGCTCGGCCCAGCGGCCGTGATCCCACACCCAGGTTCCATGCCACACCCAGAATCCGCCGATCCAGACGGCGCCGTAGAACGGCGGCGGCGCAGGCTCTTCAACCAGCATCGGCGGAGGAGCCCATGGAACCAAGATTGGGGGCGGCTCGTCGATCGGCGGCTCGACGTACACGCTGACAACCGGCGGCGGTGGCGGCGGCTCGTATGCGATCGGGGCGGGCTCGTAGCCGATCGGGGCGGGCTCGTACCCGATCGGGGCGGGCTCGACCGGCGGCGGAGGAGGCTGATAGGTGACCGGGGGCGGAGCGGCCGGCGGGGGCGTGTAGGTCGGGACCGGCTGATAAACCACGCAGCCGGCGGTCAGCAGCGCGAAGGCGAACGACAGCTTCTTCATACACCCCTCTCGAAGGCTCGCAAGTTTGTCGTGATGATTTGGACCACCCACTCGGTTGTGCGCAAGGGCGGCGGCTTCATCACCTAGAACGCGCGGAATGGCCGCGCGATGACCTCGCCCCGCACCCGAGTGCTTCCCTTTGTAACAGCTGGGTTCACCGCTGCAGCGCGTCTCCCAAGACGCGGGGAGAACCTCAGGATGAGGGAGCAGGGACGAGGCGAGGCCAGTGCGCTCACGTTCTTTTGATCGTCCAGCCCGGTGGCAGGTTCGATCGAACCAGTGGGTCCACCAGGGAGGGGCGCCCGCGCGAGGAGACGGGCCGCTTGGCGGCTGCCGGTCGCTGCGAAGCGGGATTGGCACTGGCCGGATGAGCGCGCGCCGCAGTATTCGAGCGCGGCTCACCGTTCGACCGCGGCTCACCGTTCGACCGCGGCTGACCGTTCGAGCGCGGCGCAGCGCTCGACCGTGGAGCACCGTTCGACCGCGCCGCGCCCTTCGACCGTGATGCGCCGTTCGACCGTGATGCACCGTTCGACCGCGGCGCACCGTTCGACCGCGGTGCACCGTTCGGCCGCGACGCGCGAGGCTGCGGTTTCGCTGCACTGGCCGGTTCGGCGCTACCGCGCGTTCCGGGCTCGAAGCCCGCGACCACCACGCGCGGGATCGAGCGCCTGATCAGCCGTTCGATGTCACGCAGATAAGTCATCTCGTCGGGGCTTGCGAGCGAAATCGCCTCGCCGCCTGCGCCGGCCCGGCCGGTGCGGCCGATCCGGTGCACGTAGTCTTCCGGCACGTTGGGTAGATCGAAGTTCACGACGTGCGGCAGCTGCTCGATGTCCAGTCCGCGCGCCGCGATGTCGGTAGCGACCAGCACCTGCAGCTTGGCGCTCTTGAACTCGGCGAGCGCTCGCGTGCGTGCGCCCTGGCTCTTGTTGCCATGTATGGCCAGCGCGGTGATTCCGCTTTTTTCGAGTTGCTCGGCCAGCCGGTTCGCGCCGTGCTTGGTCCGGGTGAAAACCAGCACCTGGAACCACTGCTGCTCCTTGACCAGATGCACGAGCAACTCCGTCTTGCGCTTGGAGTCGACCGGGTGCACCGTCTGCTGGACTGCTTCGACGGTCGAGTTGCGCGGCGTGACCTGGATCTGTGCCGGCGCGTGCAGCAGGCCCGTGGCGAGGTCGCGGATCTCGTCGGAGAAGGTCGCCGAAAACAGCAGGTTCTGCCGCTTCTTCGGCAGCAGCGCCAGGATGCGCTTGATATCGGGCATGAATCCCATATCGAGCATTCGGTCGGCTTCGTCCAGCACCAGCGTTTCGACGCCGGACAGATCGATGGTGCGGCTGCGGTGATGGTCGAGCAGACGGCCGGGCGTTGCCACCACGATGTCGACCCCGCGCCGCAGCGCCGTGACCTGCGGCTGGATGCCGACGCCGCCGAACACGGTGGTGGAGCTGAATTTCAGGTACTTGCCGTAGGTGCGAACGCTTTCTTCGACCTGGGATGCCAGTTCGCGGGTAGGCGTCATGATCAGCACGCGGATCGATGCACGGCCGGGTGCCCGCGCAGTGGCCGCAAGGCGCTGCAGGATCGGCAGCACGAAGCCGGCCGTCTTGCCGGTGCCGGTTTGGGCGCCCGCGAGCAGGTCGCCGCCGGCGAGTACTGCGGGAATGGCTTGAAGCTGAATGGGCGTCGGCTGTGTGTAGCCGGCGTCGGCGACCGCGCGCAACAGCGCATCGGACAAGCCGAGGCTTGCAAATGACATTTCAGAAACTTTCTAGAGTTGGCCTGCCGGCGCTTCAACGTTGAAGCGGGGCGTTCATCGACCAGCAAATTGCAGACGAACGATGTATGTAAAGCGAGTCAGGATTGACCGCGGCAAAAGCCTGTCATCGGGAAACGACGGGCGCTGGTCAATTGCCGCTGAAGTGAATTGTACCAGAACGGCGCGAAACGGCCATCCGGTGAATTGATCGGCCCTCCCGGTCCAATTCCATCGCGGCGCGGGGCGGCTTGCATCCTGACTCTAAACGACTTTGTTCATCGGCAGGAACTCGATGGTCAGACCCGGCTCGAGCTCGTAGAGCACCGCAGCGCCGGGCGCGTAGCCCCGCGCGCGGTAAAAATCGACGCCGGACAGCATGGCCATCAGCTCGAACCGGGTAAAGCCGCACCCGCGCGCTTCCGCTTCGCAGCGCTCGAGCAGCGCGGTACCGATTCCCTCTCGCACGTGGGCCGGATCGATGAAAAACGCCCGGATCTTCGCGGCATCCCGTGCGGGATTCAGCTCTGCCGAGTCGCGATGCGCGCGCGCGTCGCCGCCGAACAGCGTGTGGCGCCGGCTCCACCCGCCGCATCCGACGATGCTGCCCTCCGCTTCGGCGACCAGATAGGTGCCGTCGCTGATCAGCTGCGAATCGACTCCGAACGCTCCGCGCAGCGCCGTTTCGACCTGCCGCGGCGTGTAGGCGCCAAGGGTCAGTGCACGCGCGGAACGGGCGATCAGGCTCTCGAGCTCGCCCCGGTCATCGATCGTTGCCTTGCGTATCGAAAAAGGCATCTTGGCGTTCGCGTCTTAGCGCCTGGCGTACGCAGTCGAGGCGCCAACCTCGCCGGCCGCCACACGCTCGGCACCGTAGGTCTTCACCAGGTAATCGACCATCGCCGCGACGTCCTCGTCGGCGAACTGTGCCCCAAAGGTCTTTTTCATCTTCCTGACGGTAGCCTCCCAGTAGCCGCGCGGAGACGACGGCGGCTGAAACTGCACGTACTGCGCCGAATGACAGACCAGGCAATTCTGCTGCACCAGCGGGTAGCCGGGCAGATTGCTTGCCTTGAAGCTCGCGGTCTCCGCCGGCAGCGTGATGTCCAGTGCGCCGGCGGGCGGCGCGGCACACAGTGCCGCCAGGGCGATCTTCAATACGCAGGCCATGTTGGCACGGCTTCTCATGGAGACCTCCTCAGGCGGCAACCACGCGCGTGGTTTCCACGACATTGCGCATGTAGCCCGCCGCGTTCCACAGCGCGTTCATGGGCTGGCTCTCGCCGATCCGGTTGACCGCACGCACCTTCAGCTCGAAAGTTCCCTTGCCGGGCGGCGTGAATGCCGCCTTCCATTCGCGGAAGGAGTAGCGGCCCAGATCCTTGCCCAGATGCGCCGCACGCCACGACCCTCCGCCGTCGGCCGAAAGCGCGACCTCCGTGATGCCGTAGCCGCCGTCGAAGGCGATGCCGCGCACCGTTGTTTCGCGACCGGCCGGCACCTGGGCCCCGTCCGCAACACTGGTAATGAATGAGCGCACGTTCATGCGGCCGATCGGCACCGTCTTGGCGGGGGCCGTTCCCGGCTCCACGCAGGCACACGGGTTGTCCGGTATCCGATACGCGGTGCTCATCCAGAAGCCCTCGAACGGCTTGTCGAGCACCTGGATGTCGGACAGGTGCTTGATCCAGTAGGTGCCGTAGTGGCCGGGTACGATCAGGCGCACCGGATAGCCGTTCAGCATCGGCAGGTCCTCGCCATTCATCGCCCAGGCCAGCATCACCTCGCCGTCGAGTGCGTGGTCGATCGTGAGCGCCTTGACGAAACCCGGACTGCCTTCCAGTGGTGGGCGATCCAGGCCATGAAAACTCACCTGCACGGCCCCGGCCTGTACGCCCGCTTTCTCCAGCACCTTTTTAAGGGGAAGGCCGGTCCAGCGCGCGTTGCCCATGGCGCCGTTGGAGAGCTGGCCGCCGTTGGCGCGCGGCGTGAAATGCCCGCGGCTGTTACCCGAGCACTGGTCGATGGCGACGACCTCGACCGGTTCTGCCAGGCGCTTCAACTGCTCTAGAGACAGCTCCAAGGGCGCATCGACCTTGCCGCCGACGCGCAGTCGATAGACCTGCGGGTCGATCGAGGTGGGGATGCCGCTCCAGTGGTAGCGCACGAAAAACGCGTCGTTTGGCGTCAGCACGCCTTCGTTGAAGACGGCAAACGGGGTCTCGAGCTGCGGCGGCCGGCTGGTGAGCAGGATCAGCGGCCGCTTCTGCGGAAAGACGACCAGTTCGCGCTCGCCGTTGTCGAAAGGCAGCACAACCCGTGCGGCCGTTGCCGCAAGCGCCTGCAGCGCCGGGTGCGACGCGGCCGCAGCTGTGCCGATCGCGCCAAGCGCTTTCAGTGCGCGGCGACGCGCTTTCTCGGGTCGGTGTGGATCGTTGTCTCGCTCCATGCGGGTCTCCTCTGCGCGGCAGGGCGACATCGGTTTCGATGCCATTGTAGGAGAGCGGCGCGGCGGATAGCGGGCCCTTCACGGCGTGGGCGGCTGTGTCAGCGTCATCAGCACGTCGGCGTACCAGGCGCAGTTAAGTCCCAGCGCTTCGTCGACCCGCGTGTCGCGCGTCAGCATATCGAGCCGCGCCGAGTGGATCCCCAGCAGGCGCCAGGGCAGATCCGCGTGCACCGGGTCCGGATCGGTGATGCGCATCACCACTGGCGCGCCGCTGCCGCCGCTGTGCGTGCGGGCATCGGTGAGGAAATATCCCTCGCCCTGGAAGCGCATGGCAAAGGACGAGGCAACACCGGCCTGGCGCGCCACCGGCAGGTGGTGCACGGTGTCGTGAAAACCCAGCGGGAATCCCAATACCAGCAGCGAGCTGCCGATCTCGATGCTGGTGTCGGGCTGGCACAGATGGTGCGGCGTGAAGGCGCGATAAACCGTGCTGGCCGGCATCGCGGAGCGGTCCAGTTCGATCAGGGCCACGTCGATGTCACCGGCAGCGTCGCGAGCCTGGTGCCACAGGCTCTTGCGGTCGCGGTACAGCGGTATCGAAAAGCCGGTCGAGCGGGCAATGTTGTCCGGGTCGACATGCAGCTCGACCTGGATGCGGTCGGGAAAGTGCTTGCTGGGTTCGTCGATCATCACGTGGCGGCTGGTGACGAGGTAGAGGCGCCCGCCGCGTGCAAAGAAAAAGCCGCTCGCATTCGTGAGCGGCCGGTTCCCGTCGAAGCTGA